>PPYF01026535.1_pt1 | contig 111370 bp, 121 predicted proteins | sample 1559871 | NCBI WGS metagenome assembly PPYF01 (sample SAMN08240021, study PRJNA423297) | Human gut metagenome, whole genome shotgun sequencing project.
TTATTACTCTATATGGGGAGGAAGCTTAAGTGGTATATAGCTGCGGCCTGTTAAGCCGAAGACAGTGGGTTCGAGTCCCGCCCTCCCCGCATAAATTATATGCATATGTAAATGTTTTATGAAAAAAGCTATTATGAAAAAAGATGATTTGCGTACTGGTATGAGAGTTGTTACTAAAAGTGGACATTCTTATATTTTTATAAGAGAGTTTAATTATCTTAGTATAGCTAGTACAGTTGATATTCTCATTCCTTTGCAAGAGGATGCTCCATACGGAGTACTGTTTTTAGAATACTATGACGACAATTTAAAAAGAATTGAAAAAAGTAGACAAGAAAACAACATTGAAGAAATTTGGGAATTTAACTCAGCGGAACGAGTAGCCCAGATTCCAGACCCCGGTAAAGATACTTTGGTATGGTCACGTAATATGTTGGAAGTAACTCTTGAAGACATTGCTAAGAAGTTTAAAGTGGATGTTAACCGTATTAAAATAGTAGAAAAATGATGTATTTCGATTGGACTCCCACTGGAATAAAATACTAACCTGGCAAGGTCAAAAAATCCATTCGAGGTTTAAGTTGAAGCCAGCCCTCGCGGAAGCAACTATTAATTGTGGTACGTAGAAAAAACTTATCTGGTGTTGTTAAGTTGTGGAATCTTAACATTGGAAATTTACGAGTTATGTCACCAATTAAAAGAAAATCTCGAAAAGGGCCGTTAGCTCAAATGGCTAGAGCGCTGGTTTTGCACACCGGAAGATAGGGTTCGAGTCCCTGCGTGTCCACAATAGCTTAATGGCTAGAACAACTAAATAAACATGCCTTGTCCTATTGGCATATCTTTAATAATATGTATAATCTGTCCATACTTTGTATTTAAACTCATCTGTTATGCCCTCGTAGCACAATTGGTAGTTGCACTTCACTTGTAATGAAGATGTTGTGAGTTCGAGTCTCACCGAGGGCTCTATTGTATTATTAATGTTATTGTTATGGAATACGAAATCAAAGTAAAGGCTCCGGAAGGAAAGAAACCTGTGTATGATGAAAAGTCTCAAACAATCACTTTTGTCCCCATTGATGTTAAGGATGTGATTAAGAGTTATGATGATGCATGCACTTATTTGCGTAGAAATGAAGTGCTTCCAGCCGATTCTCAGCTAAGAGCAATTGTAAAATTGAGAACTATCCTTGATGCTCTAAATGGAGATCACAAATTTAATTTAGCTAAAGGAGACGCGTGGTATCCCTGGGTACGTTTCTATGAAAAATGCGAACTTCCTGAATGCATAAAGGATAATATCATTGGCGAGTTTACACTATTAAATGGGGAGGATTATTTTCTCGTTGGTGGCTTTGCTAGTTGTTGTGGCGGTGCTGGCGTCGGTTGCTTCCGTTCTGGCGATGGGGTCGGCTATGCTGCAGCCGATATCGGATTGTTTGCTTGTAAAGATAGAGAAACTGCTATGTATGTAAGTTCTCAATTTGGAAATTTAATATTCCAAGCTATTTATAGACATTTAGTTCCTTATGTCTGGACAAGCTATAAAAATGTTTAATGTTTAATGTTTAATGTTTAATGATTTTTTATGAATTTTAAGAAAATGTTATCCAGAAGTGGCCGAGGACTACTTCAAGCTAGAGCTAACAATATTGCTAATACTGTAAAGGCAGAACAAGAACAAGTAGTTACTTGTTACAAGCGTCAAGCTTTAGTCCTTATTAGTGAGCTTACTAACCTGATGGACTTATCAATTAACAACAGTACCTCATTATCTCCTGTAGACAAAGATTTTTGTCCGGAGGAATTCTGCAAAAAGGTTCATAATCTAAAATGTGAACTCAGAGATGCTTTAATTGATTGGAAAATTGCTATTGAAACTTACAACTCTTGGTTCCCCGAAGACTCTATGAGCTATCCTAAAGAATTGAAAGAAGTTGTAGGTTTTAATTTTGATATTCTAGTGGATTCGGGTGATTCCGAGGAAACAGAAGATAAGGCAGTGTAATAACTGCATTTTTGATATTTATACTTATAATTAAGTATAAAGTAGACTCTTCACTAACCAAGATAATTGATAACACTTTTGATGAAAGAGAATTGAAGGATTTTTTAATTGAACTTAATAAAGTTGACTGTATTTTATATGACGATGTTATTTTCAGTAACTTTATCAGAGTTTTCTCTACTGTAGAACCAGAGAGCTGGATTAATCCCAAGCTCATCTCTTTAATTGAAGATAGGCTTCCCGATAAATAAAGTAAATGAAGAATTTTATAGCCAAACTTATTTTAACATTTTTTATTGCCTGCATGTTGGTACAGTGTGGAAAAAGTAGTATATTTGCACATAATTCAGTTGCAAAATATCATGCAGAATTTATAAACGGAGATGTTGATTCAGTCTTTAAATTCCAAACAATGCATCCTGAAATTGTTAAAGATAAGTATGTGTATATTGCTTATTTACATATTTATTGCAACCATGAACTATATAGAGACTTATTAAAATCTCATTTACAATATTCGTCGACGGACAGAATCCCCTAATTCTTCCATTAACTGCCGTGTTGTGTGGAGTTAGACGTCCCATGCAACATATATACGATATGTCCGTCGACTACTGTCTGAGTGGTGGAATTGGTAGACACCCATGATTTAGGATCATGTGCGAAATAACAGTAGCGTGAGGGTTCGAGTCCCTCCTCAGACACAATTTCTAACTTTAGAGGGTAAACCTTGATGGTGATAGGGGCGGTCTGCTAATCCGTTTCGCTCTGTAAGGAGTTCGGTTCGATTCCGGTGCCCTCTGCAAATAAAAGATACTTATGCTGTTAAATGTAACTGTAGATTATAAAGATGCCTTATTTAAGGAAATGTATGCCACTGATTTAGATTGGCTTACATTTATTAATAATGATGTTGTTCGTGCCTACTACTTTGGCTACTTATTTGGATATTTATGTAATGTATTTAAAGAGGAGAAACTCGCAAACATGGATCCCGATGAGGAGCTTAAACCCATTAAATGGAGTATCAGAAAATATAAGGCGCAGATATTGTTCTGGAATGATAAATACTTGAAAGAACACTCTGAAGTTACCTTTACTGAAGTTAATTCTTATATATTAGAAAAGATTGTTACAGAAAGTACTCTAGATTTACTAGGTATAGCTGCTATCTTAGGTAGACAGGCTTATTTACAAGTATCTAAAGCTTTACAAAAAGATGAAGAATCTAAGAATTTACACTGATGGAGCTTATAGTTCTGCAAGAAATCAAGGTGGAATTGGTATAGTCTTTGTGCAAGAAGATGATGGAAATGATTCCATTGTTGCTGAAATATCTAAAGGTTATAGAAATACTACTAATAATCGAATGGAAGTTAGGGCTATTCTTTTGGCTTTAAAGGCTATATCTGGGCATCTTAACAGAGTTATCATAATTAGTGACTCCATGTATGCTATAGGTGGATCACATATAGGTTCAATAAAAAATAAACGAAATAAAAATGTAGACTTGTTTACTGAATTAGATAAGATAGTCAACGAGAAGCGTAAATTTATAAATCAATTGGAAATTGCCTGGGTTAAAGGGCATTATGAAGATAAATATAACGCCAGAGCTGACGAATTAGCTGTTCAAGCAAGTCAAGAATTTATAAGTTGATGAAATTAAGTTACAGATTTGTTCGTCCTGAAACAGCGTGGATGTTGAAGGAAAAAGGGTTTAATGAATATTCTCATTGGGGATATACTGAACGCGGTGAAGGAATATATTTAGAGGGAGATATTGGAAACAAAAATAAATGCTTGTATTCTAATTATTGCACAGCTCCTCTTCAGGAAGAGGTTACTAAATGGCTTAGAGGGAAAAAGATCTGCCTTTATGTATGTCCAGTATTTGAGTTTAATGACAATCGAGAAGATTATTTACAACTCCAAGGTTTCTCTGTATATGCTTCCTATTATCCAAATAGGAAATTAGCCCCTTTTGAGGTAAATACAGAAGTATATTCTTCTTATGAAGAGGCTTTAGAGAGTGGAATTGTAGATGTCCTTAAAAGTGATATTTTGTAATGGCACTGTCCCGTGGTGTAATTGGCAACACGTCAGGTTTTGGTTCTGAAATTGGGGAATCGTACTCCTCCGGGACAACAATTAGTAACTAAAAGATTTTTATTGTTTATGAAAAGAACTATTGAAATTGAATGTCCGGATGGCTACAAGCCTATCTACAATGCCATAACAGGTAATGTTAAAATCGTTCCAGAGAATACCATGGAACGAATAAAGACCTATGAGGACGCTAGAGACTATCTTGGATATATCGTTAGAGATGCGGTTAGCTATAATGAATCCGTAAATTCTCTAGCTAAGTTGCAGACAATCCTGGAGGCATTGAACGAAAAGCACAAGTTCAATCTATTGACGGGAACTGTATGGTATCCCTGGGTTCGATTCTTTAGAATGAAATCAGTTCTGAAAGATGCAGAGGTCATTGGACATTTCCGTTATCAGGGCGAGAAATTCGCGTTGGTGGGCGGCCTTGCGGGTAATGTCGGCCTTGCGGGTCTCGGCTGTTTCTATTCTGCCTGTTCCACTGTCGGGATGCTTGCGTGCAAATCTGAAGAGATTGCTAAATATGTGTCAACTCAGTTTGGAAAGCTAGTGTTCGATGCTTGTTTTGCAAGACATTTTAGAAGTGAAGAATTTGAATGGATTGATTAACTTTTATTTTATAAATATGGAAAAATATATTTTAGTTTCGTATCCTGAAGTTGAAAAATTTATGGAACATTCCGGATGGAATGAATGTGTAGCTTGTGTGTCAACTGACGGACATCCTTGTCCTGATGGTACTTGGGCTGTACCTGAAAGTATGTATAGAAGTATGTATGAGCACCCCGAAGATGATCCAGATATAGTTGAAATTGTTTCATCTTTAGGTATGAACTGTGTTCATATTTCAGAAGAGTATGAGGCAATCATTGTTGGGTACAACAAAGACTACGACGGTGATGTATACGCAATAGTTCAACGTTTAGACAACGGAGGATGGGTACAAACTGATTTTACTGATTGCATTCTTCTTCCACAGGAGGATCCTTCATACTGGTATGTTAAGTTTGATGAATTAAGAATCGAATAAGGGACTACATTAGTGTGTTCAAACCAGAGTCCCTGAGCCTTAAAACTAGAGAAGAAATATGTATTCTATCTTTTTTAGCATGGGCGACAGACCATTGGGTAATTCCATAGGAGTGCTGTTAGGAACACAAATAGCATGTTTCATCATGCTATTCTGCCCCGTTAGCTCAGTGAATAGAAGCAACTCCCTTCTAAGGAGTGGGTCGCTGGTTTGAATCCAGCACGGGGTACAAAATAAATAATAATCCTCGGACCTATATAGGGTTCGGGGATTTTTTGTATATTGCTATGAATAAAGAAGATTATAAGAAAATTATTAAGTTTTGTGCTAAGGGTAAGTGCAAACCTAGAGAAAACTCTTATGGAGTAATATGGTGTGTTAGATGCGGCAAATTGCACAGGTATAATACTCCTACAGAACCTTTAAAAGAGGAGGATAAAATTATTGTTGAACTATAATGAATATAGACTTTAAATATGATAGCATTTAGAATTGTTTGCATTGTAGCTATGTTGTTATTAACGATATACTACGGAATGTTAGTCCTTCACTTATTTGGAATGATACGTTTTACATACAGAAAAATTACTGTATTAAGATGCTTAATTCCATTTTATTATTGGGCAGCTGATCCAGAAAGCCATAAGTAATTCAGATTAACCATTTATTAAATATTTTTATATGAAAAGAGTTAAACTTTTAGGTGTTATTGTTGGCATCTTTGCCGTAGTGTTAATCGCTTGTTTCCCCATGCTTGCGGAAGATATGGACAAGAGTAAAATCGGAATTAATCAAATTCCTGTTACTGGTACTTATGAGTATTGGACAGATGGAGGTTTCCAGTGGCAGAAATTTGGAAATGTGTCTATCTACGACAAGACTAGCCAGATTTGGTTTAATGAGATAAAGAAGGACGAAAATGGAAATCCTTATACTGATAGTTCTATGGAAAACCCCGCAATGACTATTACTTATAACGATAAAGGAAAGGGTTTTGTTATGGGTTCCGTTCGAGTAGAAATGCCTCTTGAAGCTAAGTATCTAGAAAGGATTCAAACTCACTACGGAAGTCAAGAGAAATTAATTCGAGACTTAGTAAAGCAGACCTTAAGTAAAGTTGTTATGTCTTGCGGTCCTCTTATGTCTTCACTGGAATCTGTAAGTGAAAAGAGAACCGATTTGATTTCCCTTATTACAGACCAGTTAAATCATGGGGTTTATAAGACTAAAGTGGCTACAGTTAAAAGTATTAATCCACTCACTGGAGAAGAACAGCTTACTAAGATTGCAGAAACAATTCCAGATTCTTTAGCTCCTAATGGAATTAAACGTCAAGAAGAATCTCCATTTGCATTCTATGGTTTAAAGGTTTCTCAATTAGCTATTTCTGATACTGATTATGAAAATGCAACTAAAGCTCAAATTAGTAAACAAAGGGAAGCCGACATGAGTATTGTTACTGCTAAAGCTAAAGCTTTGGAAGCTGTACAACGTACAATTCAAATTGAAGAAGAAGGTAAAGCATCCGCAGCTCAAGCTAAGTGGGAACAGGAGAAAATTAAAGCAGTGGAGGTAACTAAAGCACAACAGGCGTTCGAAGTTGCAGAATTGCAAGCTAAAGAAGCTAATGAAAGAGCTAAGAAAATCATTGCTGAAGGTAAAGCAGAAGCAGAAGCCAATAGACTTAAAGTTCAAGCTGGACTAACTCCTCAAGAAGCTGCTGAGTGGCAATATAAAACAACTGTAGGTGTTGCTGAGGCTTTATCTAAATCTGAAGTTAAGTGGGTTCCTGATGTTATGCTAGGTAGTAGTAATGGAAGTAACGCCATGGATGCGGTAGGTTTAAAAATGGTAATGGATATTGCCGACAAACTGAATAAGTCTAAAAAGTAATTTTTTATAATCATTAAAGCCTAGTCCATGTATTTATTATTATGTGGGCTAGGTTATTTTTTGTTATAATCAATCAAGAAATTTATCCGTTTTAAATTATGATAACTATACATGATGAAGAGTTAATGATCGAGTGTTCTCCTTTTGAAGTTTTTAAACTCAACGGAGAAGAGGTGATATGCATTCCTGCAAGTTCTACAAAAAATAAGACCTGCTATTGTGCAGATTGTGTATTTAATGATTCAGGAGTATGCGATAGAGTTTTCTGCAATGATATGTTTTTTGTGTACACTGATGATATCCCTCCATATGTTATAAACTCTCCAGAGTTAAGTCGGAAGATTTCTTCTGCACATAAAATAAATAAAGTTGAAGAATTAATAGGAAAGGATGTTACCATAACTAAGCTAAAATCTGTAAGATATAAAGACGGGCATCCTAACAACATAGAACCTGGTCATACAGTTCGAGGAGAGCTTATAGATGCTAAGGTTGGAGGCGTAGCATTAGTTCTTAATCCTTTCGAATATTTTCATACTTCCAGAATAGAGAAGATAGAAGATGATCTTATCTATACTCGAAATTCTGTTTACAAAGTTGAGGAATTTATCGAGTCGTAAGATACGTTTATTGTTATCTAAAAAATGAAATAGGTGATTATTCAAGAAGAAGACTTCAAACTGGAATCTATTTCTGATAATAGTTTATTCTTTGATCTAGAATTACTCCATACTGTAAAGCCAAAAGGTGGAGAAGAGCGTCAAGAATTTAAAGTTGCAGGATATGGATTGCGGCTTGAAACAGCAATAAAGAAAATAATTCAGCATAGAATATCAGCTAAGCACAAAGATGAGGCTATTACTATGCTGAAGTATATACAAGAATTTAAACAGATAAATCAAGACATAAATGAAATATGCAAGATGAAATAATCGAAGCTATCAATGAATTATGTGAGTCTCTAGACGATAAATACTCTATAAATGCTGGGGGATGTTGTTATTGTGCTAGCCTTATTGCCAGAGGACTTGAAACTTTAGGAATAAAGTACAAGCTAGTTATATTTGATTATGAAACAATAAGAGTTTCTCCACTAGCCATCAGAAAGGATATACTAAATCGAAATTATAATTCGTACTTCCACGATATTTTATTTGGAGGATCTCATTATGCCATAATGTTACCTAATGGGAAAATATTAAATCCCGGGTCATTTGAAAGTTATCCTAGCGTGTCGGTGTGTTATATAAATCATTCTCACATTAAATGGATGTATGATAACGGAGACTGGAATTCGTTCTATGACACTAGATATAATTCAATAGTAGCTAAACGTATAAAACAGATATTTAAACAATATGAAAAACTCTAAATCAAAAAAAGTGTATTCTTCGGTAAAACTTATGGTTTGCCCTAGATGTAAGTGCCAAACTAAGCACTCATTGTTTGATTCTGAAAACGGAATCTACAAGTGTATAATCTGTAAGACCGTTCATGTATGATGTGGGCGCTTGTGGCAATACTCTATGTGTTGCCTTTTATACTTATTCTTGACTTAGTACGCGCATCATATATTTTCGGAATTGAAAATGATGATGAGCTGCCTTTAACTACAATTGCTGCTGTTATCATAATTGGGATTGCCCCATTTCTTAATATAATATTTTTATATATGGTGTTGAAGGAATTAGATGCCAAAGAAGGTTATGATATTTTGGAGCATAGTTATATTTTTAAAATTCTGAATAAACTTATTTAATATTATACTTATATGAAGAAGATTACAAAAAAACAAAGAGCAGAGAAACCCGCAGTAGATGTAATGAATGATGCAATGATGGTTGCAGAAGGTGTCCGTCTTCCTCACTTGATGCCTCGAGATCCTTCAGTTTGGACTAAAACCAAAGTCGAAAAGAATAGATTGAAGCAATTAAAGAGACGAGATAAGACTGGATTTACAACTCGATGGTCTTCACAGTCCAAGCATTCATGCTCTCTGGTAAGTAAAATGATTTTCCATGTTATTCCTACGGCAAAGGGGGAGAAATCTACTTTATCTATTTCGAGCACTTTGTACGATATTCCTAGAATATTAAAGCAGTATAAAGATGTGATGTTCGAAACATATTCATGGAATGGCAAAACATATAAGAGAAACGAGTTACCGTTCTGGGGACGTTGAGTTAACAGTTGCAGATAAATTCATCTACGAAGTGAATCTTTATACACTTTATCCAGATAGAGTCGAGTCTGAAGGGTCTCGATTCTATTCTTCGCCTAAACCCGTAAATTATAGAGAGTGTAAGGTTGTTAAAGTAGATAAAGTTACTAGAGTGATGAAAACTGTCACTTGGGTATCTGCCCCGCTAGATTATTTAGAGAGTAATAATTTTATTTTATGTAATGAACGAAAAAGTAGAAAGCGTAATTCGGGAAGAAATAAGAAAAGATGAGAGAAATACTACTCCATCTATGAAAACCACCGAGTTTATAATTGATACAAGTAGAAGAGTTTGTCCTCTTAGCACAAAGACAATTAAAATGCTTGTTACACAGCTTGCAGCAGAGTTGAGTAATTACAACATGTATAAAACTTTTGCTAATTGGTTTGATACTCAAGGTCTTACTAAACTTGGAGAATATTTTGAAGGGAGAGCGGAAGAGGAGAAAAAGCATCATGATTGGATATATTGGTATTTAACATACAATGATGCTGAATTTGAGTATCCAGAAATTCCTGCAACGAATGTAACTATTAAAAATAGAGAAGATCCTTTTAGAGCTACTGTAGACAGAGAAATTGAAACTACGATGCGAATCAATAGCATTGTAAAGCATGTTTGGGATGAAGGAGACTATGCTACATTCCAGTGGTTTATGTCAGAAGATACTAATACTGGATCTCTAGTGAAAGAGCAGGTAGAGGAAGAGTCCATTAGTCGTACTGTTCTAGATATGGCTTGTGAACAAGCTTCTTGGCTGCGTAAAGAAAATGCAATTCTCGATTTTTATAAAAATAAATAAAATAAAATAAAGTATGAAGAAAGTTGTTTTTAAAGAAGGTACTTTTATTGATTTCAAAGGCAATAAACGCGAATATACAATGTGTGCAATAAGTCTTCCAATTTCTGAAACTGATGACAAGGCTGGTTATGATGAGGTAAAACAACTTCGTCTCGGTATTGCTGTTCGTAGAGAGGAAGATGAATACATGCGAGGAATTGGAATGGCAGAAGCTGAAAAGAAAGCCATGGAGAATCCGTTTGACATTGTGCGTTCAACTACAACTGGAGTTATTAATCAGAAAGTAGTAGAAGCTATTCTGGAGCAAGAAGGTGAGTTCTTTGAACAAAATCCGGGTAAATACCTAGCGGCCTATAATTCTGACAAGCAGGAATGGGAGGATGGACAAGAAGTCGAAGCAATCTATGAATCACTCCCAGAAGAAGCTAAGAAAGTGCATGAATATCTTACTACTGCTTCCGAAGAAGTGCTGAGAGATTTGGCTATTAGCGTAACTTGGACTTGCTTACAAAATCAGAAGTATATTCAATAATGAAAAATTATTGGGCAGCATTCCTATTGGCAGGACTATTGTGTGTTACCGGAACCATGTTTTTAATGGATAAATTCTATAGAAAGAATGAAGAGCTTCCCAATGATGATTATAAAGAGTTGGTGCATAGCATCGACTCTTTAACTAATCATATAAGTCTAATTAGTAAAGCCAACGATAGCCTTAAATCGGTTATAGACACCACAAAATTTGAGATTATCATAAATCAGGAAAATTATGAAAAAGATTTTATTGATATTACTAATCAGCCTATTAGGGACGACATCGAGTTTTTCACAAGATATTTATCCGAAAGTTGCGAAAGACTCATTGATAGTAATAACTCCTCAACAATTAAAGCGAACTAATCTTATATTTCTGGAACATAAAAAGTTATTGAAGGAAGTAAACTTGCTGGATACTCAAAGCAAAAGTTTGCAAGCTGTTAATAACAATCTTGAAAGAGCTGATTCCATTAGAGCAATTCAGCTTGAAAGATGTATGCTCCAAGTGGAAATACAAGATCAGGCTATAACATCCTTAAATAAAACAATTCAGAAAAAAGATAATAGAATTAAAGCCTGGAAAAATTGGGCTATTGGAGGATTTGCTGTTAGTGCCGGACTATTAACTATTCTCTTAATAAAATGAATAAAATTAGGTATCATATATGTCTCATTGTAGGAGCAGTAATTATTGGAATGTTTCAACTAGGAATTCCTCTTACTTTTTTACTTGCTTTTGCTTGGGGATTATTTTTATCTTGGCTTTATTATGATTGATAATATAAATGAGCTGGCTGAAAAAGGTTTAAGACCCTGTGTTTTACCTCAAAAGTCTGGAAGTAAATGGTTTTGGTGTGTTGGTGTTTACATAGGCAATAACACTAGAGCAGAATGGCTTAGAAATCACACAGAAGAAGGAGGACCCGTAGGAGGGTATTCTGATTATTATGAAGCTTTAGATGCTGCAATAGCGTATTGTAATAATTATAAACCAAAACCCGAGCATGCCAGTAAAAAAACCTCAAAGCGATAGAGACAAAGACGGAGTTAAATATAAACATCCAGAAAGAACTTGTAAAGAGTGCGCAAAATATCCTTGCTTTATCGGAATAGAGAAAAAAGTCTGTGATTTTGCTAAGTATGGGTGTATAAATTATGTAGATAAATGATAGCTTTATTAATAGTTATATTTCAATTAGTTATAGCTTTTAGCTTGGCTTACGCATACAATAAGTATTGTTACACTTACGTACTTCGGGACGGTAAGAAGAAATGCCATATAAACAATTTTTATAAAATTGTTATTAGTTGTGCATGTGTGGTTCCTCTCTTAGGAGTTATTCCAATTGTTTTGCTTATTCTTGCAATAGGTGATGCTGACGATTGGGACTCTTCTTGGAAACAAAATAAAATTTTATATTGGTTATTTAAATGAGAACATATTTATATTATTTTATGCTTTTTATAGCATGGATTTATTTATAATATATACCTATGAGTTACAAAATTATTAATAGAGAAAGTATGAAGGAGTATAATATATATGCAGGATTAGGTGGCTCTTTCGGAGGAGCCAAATACTTATACACTACTCTTTGTGAAAATGAGGACGAAGCTGTTAATGAGGCATATCAAGCCGCGTGTGAAGAGTATGAGAATTATGCGGGATTTGAAGGCCTTCCATCATATGGAGATGCGCGAGATGCTGCTATTGAAGAATACTCTACAGAAGAGCCAGACGATGACATAGTGGAAGAAATTTATACTCGCTTTGTAGAGGACTGGATTGATTACTATTGCGTTCTTACCGAAGATGATGATATTAGAGAAGAGGATTTAATTCGGGATTACGTTATAGATGATAACGATTCTGGCGAAACTTGTGGCGAAGAGTAGTGATATTGATAACTATATTACGTATGTATTTGTAGATTTAGAGAGTAAAGAGTATCTTATGTGTGTTCAGTTCCCTAATTGGGAACATCGAGAACTACGTCTAGGAGAAATTGGCTATCTAGAGTATAAGGAGATTAGAGCTGGCACAGATAAATGGTACGATGGAAAGGATTTTATTCCGTATAACTATTCGAATATTCAATTCGTAAAGTTTATATCTAAACCTCCTGAGAAGGAGTATTGTGCATATCTATAGCCAGACAGAACGCAGAAGATAACTTTTAAAACAAAAATAGATGATGATTAATTGAGAAAATAGTAAAGTTTATAAAAGTTATGACAGTTAAAGAAAAATTGGAAGACGCATTAAATGCTAAAGATAACAACATCAAATCATTCGTTTGGAAGGGTGAGAAAGTAGAAGTTAACGGAGAAAAGACTCAGGAAGAATATCGTTTGATTGATTGTTCCGAGGAACAATTGAGAGGGTTCTACAATCACTGTAATTCCATGTTGAGAAACAGAGACCAAACTCATCCAGGACGATATGTTTTACTGGACATAATTAAAGACCAGAGAGAAAGATGTAATGCTGAATTGTATCTACGCTATCTGGAAAAGGGTTCTGAAGATAGAAAACCTTATCCGCGATACCTATATCTCTCTGCCCTCAATGGGATTCTTGATGCCAATAGAGAAACTCTTACAAAAGAAGCATTGAGGACTTGCCCGATTTCTTTAGTAACTAATGGAATTCCTGAAGAATTTAGTAATCTTCCAATTGATTTAGTAATAGATGGGTGTTTGGACACGTTGGGTAAGTTTGATAAACAGCACATCACTCTTACCTTTATTCTTAAACAAGGAGTGTGGTTTTCTCCTCAGGAAATGAAGGATTTGACTGAGAAAGACGAAACTACTGGACAGGCTCGAGATAGACTTGAAGTAGTAAAAGAACGTCTTAATCTTAAGCAATCTATGACTTTGAAAGCCAATCCTAAAGGTTTGTCGTATAGTGCATTGCGCTCAATGGTTAATTTGAAGAGTAAGAAGTATTCTGATTTGACAACGGAACAACTGTTGACATTGAGAAATCGAATCTTGTTTGCCCTCGAAGCAGATGTCAAATATCATATTAGTCAATGGGAAACTAGAATGCGGCAAATTGAAAAAGTTGCAGAATATCATGGTTACACTCTATAATTTTATTGCATATCTTTATTTGAATCTTCATAAACTCATTACTATTCCAATAGATAATTATGTAGGATTATTCTATATTGTTAGTTAATGGATTTATTTTCCCCACCTACTCGAGATGAGAGACAGGAGATGGGAAGAATTAGATGGATTGACAATAAGTGCAAGGGAACCCTAGAATATGCAACTGGGGTAGGTAAAACAACTACAGCAATTAAGTGTGTCCAAAGTGTCTTGAAGAAATATTCCGGATTTAGAGTATTAGTAGTGGTTCCTACAGAAACTCTAAAAGATCAATGGGTAAAAGCTCTAGCTAAGGCGGGATTATTTATGAATGCAGAAGTAGCTATTATCAATACAGTTGTAAAGCATGAATGGAAATGTGATATTCTTGTACTTGATGAAATCCATAGAATGGCCGCTGATTCTTTCCAGCAAGTATTTGATAAGGTCAAATATAGACTTATTCTTGGATTAACAGCTACGCTAGAACGACTTGATGAAAGACATGCTATAATTGAGCAATATTGCCCAGTCTGCGATAGGATCTCTATTGAGGAAGCTACTCAAAATGGGTGGCTTGCCCCATATAAGGAATATAAGGTCTACATTGATGTAGATCTAACTGAGTATAATGAACTCAATAGAGAATTTAATGATCACTTTGCATTTTTTAATTACGATTTCAACTTGTGCATGAAATTAGTTGGAAAGGATGGATTTAGAAAGAGGATGGCATTCAGAGATTTATTATATACAGGAGACGATCAAGCTGTTAAATCTCAGTTGCTAAAAGATATAACTTTTCATGCAATGGGCTTTATGAGAACTATGCAGAAAAGAAAAGCCTTTATTCATTCCCATCCAAAGAAAGTTGAAATAGCGAATCTAATTCTTGATTATAGAAGAGATAGTAAAGCAATAACATTTTCTCCGACTATTGAAGTAGCTGAGAAAATAAAATATGGTGGAGTACTTCATTCGAAACAGACTAAGAAGAAGAATGCCATGACCTTAGAAGATTTTATTCCAATGAAGGTTGGAGTGTTAAATACTTCCAAAGCTCTTAATGAAGGAGCTGATATTCAGGGTCTTAATCTTGCAATCATTCTCAGTAATACTAGTTCTAAAACAGAAAAGACTCAAAGAATTGGTAGAGTTATAAGATTCTCTCCGAACAAGGTTGCAGAAATCTTCACACTAGTTCTTAGGGGCACAGTTGAAGAAGAGTGGTTTAATAAGTCAAACGCCGATAAGAAGTATATTACCATAGATGAAGAACAACTAATGCATGTCCTAAAACACGAAGAATTTAAAGAATGTAAATCTAAACCTGTTAAAATGGTATTCAGATTTTAATTATGACCTTAGAGACCGCTAGTGCACAATACAATATTTATATGGCATACTATCCTCCATCCAAGAATGAATCTGGAGGATGGATGTGGTCCATAGAATGTGGGTATCAGTGTTTTGATGGAAAAATACGATACTCAACTGTTTCTGAATGCGAAAAAGGACTAAAAGAGTATTTAAAGACGTTCATGGGTCCTTCCAAATAATAAAAGTTAAATTAAGCAAAGTATTATTTTGGTTTGGAAATGTCTTATATTTTTATTAACTTTGCAGTCATGTAAAAATGATTTTAGAGAGGCAGATAGAATTTTTACTTTGTAGTAGAGTTTTAGAGGCAATAGATTCAAGTCAAAGCAAGATTGAGCTTGAGGGACTTGGATACGTTGATTTGGATTCCCTTAGAGATAGGACAAAAGAACTATTTTGTGAATTTATAAAACCGTATGTAATTGATAACACTCCGAAAGGAGATTAAAGTGATTGCAGTTAGAGATTAATAATTTATTTATTTAATTTTTAACTGTTTGGAAAAGTTAAGTTTAACTATTGATAATGAACTGGCCATAATGGAGAAATACCACATTTCTCCTAATGAATGGTTCTTAATTAAATTATTGTTTCTTTCTAATGAAGAGTATTTTCCTGAGTATATCTTTAGATTTTTAGCAATTCCTGCTGAAATGCGAGGTGATGTTAGAGAACAATTAATAAGTTTGCAGAATAAGGGTATTATACTTAAGTCTTATAAAATTCCCAATAAAGGAGAACAATTCTATCCAGAAGATGTAGAATTCAACAAGGCTTTTCTCAGGACTTTCTTTAAAAGTTCTTATGAGCTTGGCGAAGAGTTGTGGAATGAATATCCATTTAGTACTACTATAAATGGAGTTCCATATACACTTAAAAACATCGCCAAGAAGTATGATTCTATCGAGGACTTCTTTAGAGCTTATGGAAAAGCAATTCATTATGATGAAGCAAAACACAAACATATAATAGAGTTACTTAAATGGGCCCGTGATAACACGAGTTATGTCTGCTTTAATATTTGTGAATTTGTGATTAGTAGAAAATGGGAGGAGATTGAAAAGTTGAAAAATGGAGATATAGGTACAATAAACTTTAACGCTGTCCGTGCTCTGTGATTACTAACTCTCTTATTCATCAAATAACTTTAGGTAGAGATGGAAAGAACTGGGGCTATCAAATGGGGCTTCCTAAATTGGAATCCATAATTGATGGAGTTACCCAAAATACGTATACGCTTGTATTTAGTGGAACTGGTAGCGGTAAAACTAGTTTGGCATTATATTCTTATATATATCGTCCGGCAATGGACCATCTTAATGATGGAAATTTCAAAGTAACATATTTTAGCTTGGAGATGAGTAGTGAACTATTATTTGCTAAGCTATTATGCATGTATATATTTGAACATTACGGAGTAGAGTTATCTACTAAGGAGCTTCTTTCTAAAGAAAAAGGCTATCGTTTATCCGACGAAAACTACAATATAGTAAAGGAATGTATTCCTTGGTTGCATAGTATTGAAAATATTATTACTGTGCATGATAAAGCCTTAAATGCCCAAATACTCTATGCCACTCTTTATAAAGAGTTGGAAGAAGAGGGCACTTTCACTGAAACCGAAACTAGAATAACTTATGAGAAGCACAATGAAGACCTTGTTCATCTTGTAGTTATAGACCATTTAAGTTTGGTTCGAAAGTCAGAAGGGAGAAGTTTAAAAGAAGAGATGGACACTATTTCTTCTTATTTAGTAACTCTAAGAAATAGATGTAAAATAAGTCCGCTTGTTATTATGCAAGCAAATAGAGACTCTACGTCTATGGATAGAAGAAAAGCAGGATTAGATAATATGCAGCTATCTGACATCAAGGATAGCGGGTCACCAGCGCAAGACAGTGAGATTATTATCTCTATCTTCAATCCCCATAGAGAAAGGCTAAGTTCTCATAGAGGATATGATATAAATACACTAGGAAGTAGGTTTAGAAGTATCACTGTACTAAAGAATAGATACGGAGAATCTGATGTTGAAGTCGGAGTTGCTTTCTATGGAAAATGTGGTTTGTGGAAAGAATTACCGCGGGCGGATGAAATATATGATTATGATAAGTATCTTACTTCTAATTACCTTCTAGAAGAGGACGATGAGACTACAAAACTACCTGAAGATAATATAAATAAAGAAGATAAGCCTATAAGAATCCCAATTACGTTATAAAATGGCAGAAATGATTTGTATTTGCGGAGAGTCTGGTTCTGGAAAGACTACTTCAATTAGAAATTTAAATCCAGAAGAAACATTTATTATCACAACAACCGGAAAGAGGCCTGGAATCCCTGGGGCAAAAAAGAAATATAAAGCGCTAAATACAAAGGGTACGACCAGAGAAGAGTTGGGAAATTTTTATACAACTACTAATGTAGACAATGTTGCAACCATGTTGAAGTTAGTAGATATGAAAATGCCGTGGATTAAGTATGTTATAATTGATGACTTCCAATATTTCATGGCCTTCGAAGCTATGGATAGGGCTAAGGAGAAGGGATACGAGAAATTTACGGAGATGGCTCAGCATGCTTATTCAGTAATGAAGAATGCGATGAATCTTCGTGATGATTTGTATATTATAGTATCTACTCATAGTGAAAATATGGGAGATAAGATTAATCCATATTACAAAATCAAGACTTTAGGTAAAATGCTTGATTCTGTGATTACTCTAGAAGGTTTATTTACTTATGTATTCTTTACTGTGATAGATAAAGATGAAGAAAATAAACCATGCTATAAGTTTAAGACAAATTCCGACGGAACTTGTACGGCTAAATCTCCGATGGGAATGTTTGATGAGTTACTTATAGATAATGACTTGGATTTAGTAATTAAACGTATCAAAGAATATAACGGCGATGAGGATTAAAATGTTATTGGTATTTGATTTCGATCCAGAAACGGGTGAATATACTCCTGTTTCTAGAGAAATCATTGAAGACAAGGGCGCTATTGAGAAGAAGCCTAAGACATCTAAAAAGAAAACCGCAGTAACTGAAATTGAAGGAGTTACAGGTCCTGCAATTATACTCGAAGACAATAAATATTGTCTTAATCAGGAAGCGGTGGACGCTTTAGGAGTAACTCCGGAAGATAGACTAGAAATTAAATATGAAAGAAAAGGCAAGACTCGCACTCCGGTGATAGGTTCAAATGAAGCATTTGGAACTAAGGGAGGAAACAAACTCACTCAATCTTTTACAGTTAGTTGCAGAGGTAAAGCTAATGAAATGCTTGCTGAGTTTGGCAAAGTGTTTACATTAACTCCTCATCCTTCTAGTGAAGGATTATTTATATTAGAGGGTGATAAACCTACTCCCGATTCTAAAGAGATACAAGAGATAAAAATAGATATTGAAGATGAGCCGACTGATGATCTTCCATTAGATATTCAGCTTGCAGACATGTTAGTAGATGATACAGACAGCAATGAGATTTCTGGATTTGACTACACATTAAAATAAAAAATATTTATCACTATGGAAATGAATTTTAATCTCTCAAATGTACAAGCAACCTCTTCTTCAATGCCTAGACTTAAACCCTATGAGATTCATAGAGTTGCCTTTAAAGATATTAAAGTAGAGCGAATCCAAGGTAAGAAAGATCCAGATGCAGTTTATGAAATTTTAAAAGTGCGCTTTGAAAATAATGATGGCTACTATGAGGAAAGTATTTTCTTCCCTAAAGAAAGCGATTTAAAAAGACCTACTCGCCAAAATAAAGAAGGCCACGAAGTAGAAATGCCATGTAACTTCGAGAGAACTATGGCCTTCATTGCACAGTTAGGTACTGTAATTGCTCCTGTTGAATACGGCAAAATGAAGGGAGTTTCTTTCAAAAGCTTTAATGAGCTATGTGAAGCACTTATTAAAATTTTAAAGCCCAAAGTTGGCACTGAAACTAATCTGAAATTGATTGGAAAGGCCGACAAGGATGGAAATTTTGTTCCATGTTTGCCTTACTTTGTTGCTTTAAATAAGCAAGGAGAATGTTTCACCTCCGACAACTTTATTGGTGACAAGGTATTCTTCTCTTCTTATGAAGAAAAACGGAAGGAAGAAATGCTTAAGAAGAAACCTACTGATATGGCAGCCAAGGAAGCAGAGCTGTCTAGTGAGCCCGCTTCCGCTGAAACTGCAGAAGCAGATGCTATTGACTTTAATTCTTTGAAGTAAATGCTAATTTTATAGTACTTATTTATTAAGTACTGTAGTTAGTTGGAATTGAGGCTAATAACTAGTATCTTTGTGGTTCAATAAATTATCTTTTTATAAATGGAAATACAAATTGAACCAACCATCACAAAAGACTATTTATTATCCAAATACCCTCAAGAGACTTATATGGAATACTATTTAGGTATTCCTGTTAAGAAGGGGTTATTTAAATCACCGTTGCGAGCTGACGATCACCCAACTTGTTCATTTTACGTGAATAAGTCGGGAGATGTTATCTTTAAGGATTTCAAAGGCGATTTTTATGGTAACTTCATAAGTGTTGTAATGAGGAAATATAGTTGCACTTATCACATGGCATTAAAAATTATTGCTAATGATTTTGGGTTACTAAAAAACCCTCATATTAAAAGAAATCCAGGGAAAATTAATGAAAATCCAAAAAAGTTTGAAGAGTCTGGTCCCGCCAGTATTCAAATTGAGATGCAGGAATTTTCTCAAAAAGAACTCAATTGGTGGGCTTCTTATGGTATAACAAGAGATATTCTAAGGAAATTTAGAGTATACTCTTGTAAATCTGTTTTTCTTAACGGAAATTACTTCGCTTCGTCCAGCGAACAAAGTCCCATTTATGGTTATTATAAAGGTAAAAAGGATGGACTAGAATTATGGAGAATATATTTCCCTAAGCGTAAGTCGTATAGATTCCTTTCTAATTGGTCTGCTAAGATGATTCAAGGTCTCGACCAGCTTCCTAAAAAAGGAAAGGTTTTGGTTATAACTAAATCACTTAAAGATGTAATGACTTTGTATTCGTGTGGGCTTCCTGCTATTGCCCCAAATTCTGAAAATTTATTTATTCCTGATGTTCTATTTGAGAAATTGAAAGAATCTTTTGACTATATTTGTGTGTTGTATGACAATGATCTAGCCGGATTATCTAATATGAACAAAATTAGAAAACAATTCGACATTCCTTGTTTTTGGATACCTCGTAAATATGAAGCAAAGGACATTTCAGATTATCATAAGAAATACGGAAGAGATAAAACTATTAAATTAATTCAGAATGCAATAAATGAGTATGGCAGAAAAACAAGAACAGGAACAGGAACAGAAACCAAAGAAGAAACATACAGGAGCGTATGCTAAAAGAAAGGGTAATAATTATGAATTAAAGATTATCAAAGAATTAACAGCATTAGGATACGAAGGCTTAAAATCTTCTCGTTCTGAATCTAAGAATTTAGATGCAGATAAGATTGATATAGCAGAAACAATTCCAAATACTCTTCCGTTCTACGTGCAATGTAAATGTACTAAGAACAAGCCTTCTTATCAAGATATAATCCCTAATTGTCCACGTAAAGACAGGCCTCTGGTAATTTTTCATAATTATCAAGTAAATAAAGAAGTCAACATGGGTTCTATTGGGGAATATGTCATTATGACTAAAGAATTTTTTTATGATTTAATAAAGGCGACTAAGTAATTAGTTGCCTTTTTATTATTATTATTATTATGACAAACGAACAAAGAGATGCAATAGAAAATCAAATTGTGCGACTTCAATCTATTAACGAGGATTTGTTAGATGAGATTGCCTATAATAAGTATGAAATTGAAAACTTAAAAATATTACTAAATGATGATAGCAAGGTTGAGGATGCAGTCTGCATCAGACATAATAACCAATAGTTCTTCTGAAGTATTTATTATTAGAAATCAAAAGTCTCGTAATCAAGAGATTTTTGAGCTTATCACTAATGTAGCAAGAGCAGCAGGTTTAAAGATTAATGACATGCTTCATTATAAAGTAGCTTCATCTAATGGTGAAATAGATGATGGGTACAAATACAAAAAAGGAGATATGCTCATTTGGTCTAAAGAGGATAATTCAATTCCGTACTGGTTTATGGATTTTATAGAACAACTCGATTGTAACAACATTACAAGGTATCATTTAGGTTAATATGAAAATAAATATACAATCTACTTCTGATGTTATAACTAATAGTTCGACAGAAGTGTATTTAATGCTTACTACAAATGCTTTAAGCACATTAAAGGACGCAGTAACCGCTGTAATTAAATGTATAGATCCGTCAAAATCATTCGATGATTACTTTGAAGTGTCTGAAGATTATTATGGACAGGAGTATTCGTATGGAGATTACTTATGTGAATACCATCCAAAGGCATATGATTTATGGTGGGATCTTGATGCATTTAAAGGCGAGAATTTTAAGGTCAGTGAAGTTACTATCAGAATCGTTCAAGAAGAATTCGATCGTATAATAAAAGAGTGCAATTTACTATCATATAAGGATTTCTGTAATAACCAAGAAGGCTATGTCGAAACTAGATTTAATGTTACTGCAAAACAAGAACAGTTTAATTCTGCAGCTAAAGCTTTAAATAAAATAAACGATTTATTCTTTGGAGAATCGGTATACGATTCATGATTCAGTTAGTAATAAAACCTTCTAGAATTACACTTTCAGAAAAATCATATCCCGGAATAAGGATTTCCACTTTTGAAGAAGAACTGGAACTTTACAAGAGAAAGTGTAAGAAAAAACAATGGGCTACACCCGAAGGGTTCTCTCTTGAATTTGATGCCTCTCTCAGTGATTTGAAGGAATGTATATTTGTGTACACAAATTCTTCAGACGCTATTGAGAAAATAAAAAAGAAATTTAATGTAATTGAAGAAAATGAAATTATTAATTAGAGTTCAAAGTATATCAGATATTATTACAAATTCTAGTTCTGAGGTATTTGTTGTAACTGATCGCTCAACTTCTGCTAAAACTCTTAAAGAAATCCTTTATAAGGTTGGGGATGAGTTTTATCCAAATGAGAATTGTTCTGGGATGGGAGGAGAATTAGACATTTGCACATTCGATGATAAATACGAATGGTGGAAATCTAATCTCCCTGAGAACAAACAAAACTTAGTTAGTAAAGAGATATATTCTCTACAATTTGCTCAGTCTTTGGAAGAATTGGAAAAGTGTCTCTGGGTTGATATTGATTGGAGCAGAACATCTACAATCAAATGGATGATTGATAATTTAGATGTTCTAGAATGTTCTGGGCCATGTAGAGTAAATCCCGAAACTGGAAAAATAGTTGAAATAATTGGTTGGCAAGAATGGGAAAGACTTCCTGAAACTGAAAGAAATTAGATTAAAAACAATATTTGTAAATGAAAAACTTTGAGACCTGGGGTGTAAAAAGACGTTGTTTCCCCGACAACAATTATAATGCGTTTTGGTTTAATCTTAAAACAACTAGACTTGAAGAAGGTGTCGCGAAAGAGTTAGAACCTGATAAAGCTGAATTTTACGATGTTGGGATTAATACTAAATGTAATGCAGAATGTCCATTTTGCTACGTTTCTGCAGGTCATGGAGGAATAAACTATCCAGATATTTGTGAAACCTGGAAAAAGTGGATGGCTACCTATAAAGAGAAAGTTCAAGACGGAGCTTTCAAATTTACATTTACTGAGAAGCCATTTCAAATAGCTATCGGGTCTACTGGAGAACCTACAATCCACCCTGAATTTACAAAATTTCTAGAAACTGTATTCAGTACTGGTGTTGTTCCAAATTATACAACTAATGGTATTATTTTGAGTAAATATGGCAAAAGTCCTATAGCGGACTCCATTATGGAGGCAACTCAAAATTTTGTTGGCGGAGTGGCAGTTTCATTTAGCAATCTTCTAATAAGAGACCAAGCCGAACAAGCTGTGGAGAATCTTATAAAGTATGGTAATACTAATGTAAACATCCATCATATAATTTCTACTAAGGAATCTGTGGATAACTTTATAAGAACATGGCTGTATTATGGAGATGATATTCTTTATCATGTTCTTCTACCTCTTATGCCGTCTGGAAGAAGTACTAAAGGTATCGAAGATGGTGTATTTGAATATCTTGAAGAGCAGATAGAAAAGAATAACATTAAAAATGTTGCTTTTGGAGCTCACTTTATTGATGCTTTGCACTCATCTAAAATAAAAACATGGTTATATCCAGCAGAGTCTTTAAGTAAAAATGTAATTCTTACTAAAGATAAAGTTCAAATAACCCCCAGCTCGTTTAATCTTAATCCTATAAAAACAATAATCTTATGATTAGAGAAGGCTCTTCGAAAGTACAAATTACTGTCACCAACGTAAAAAATTTACCTTATCCATGTTTATTGGAATATGCTAATGAACATGTAGATTTTGTTATTTTAGCATATGGCTACAGTGATTATGGCTGCATTAAAGGAATTATCGTAAAATTAATACGCAGTGATGATCCAGCAATTAGGCTAGGACTTCATAATAAAAAATTTTCATTCAAAGACTTTGGAACTAGCGCTGGGTTCAATTTTTATAATGGTAGTGTAGAAATTAGTAATTTGCAAAAATATACAGTTTCACAAAAATGAACACATACATAGTTCCATTTTGCAATAGTGAGAACGAGATTTGGGTTGATAAATATCAATCCCGCTCTCTTGGTGCAGTTCAGGATAAAATCATCGACGAATATACTAAACTGTGGGATTTAGAAGTTCCTGCAGATTGGAAAGATTTTGTTAAACAACTGTCTAGTATAGGTGTTATTGTCGGAATTCCAGAAGACATTGATAGTTTATAATAAGAAAAATATACATGAAAGAATTTAGAATAGGGCTAGATATAGATGATTGCTTAGCAGATTTTTGGGGTGCATATTGCGAGTATTTTGACACTAAACGCAACCCTCGAATGTTGGAAGATCACATTATTACAAAAAATGTGCATCAAATTCTTAGTAAAGATAGAGATTTTTGGCTAAATCTAAAGGTTATTAATATTCCTGATTTTGTTCCTACTTTATATTGTACCAAACGAGTTAATAATAAAGCCTGGACACAAAAATGGTTAGAGTTAAATGGATTTCCTAAAGCTCCAATTTATCAGATGGTTTATCAACATGGTAACAAGGCTGACATGATTAAAGGAAAAGTCGATGTGTTTATAGATGATTCATTACAAAATGTATTGAAATGTCATAAATCTGGACTTCCAGCCCTTCTTTACCATACAAATAAGACTGACGATTTTCCATTGTATAAAGTATTCTCTATTACTAAGGATGAAATTATGGATGCCTATTGCCTTATGAAAGAATACAACTATTAATGAAGTTAAGTGAAATACAAATAAATCCTCTTCTCGACACATTAGTGATGCTTGATATTCCAGATGAAGAATATTTTAGTGATACATATAAAGACTATATTAGTAATTCAAGACTTTCGTATATAAATCCTGAACAGGGTGGAAGTTACAATCTTTATTTGGAAAATCCTAAAAAAGAATCATCATCATTACTATTGGGTTCTGCTGTTCATTGTTTAACTTTACAACCGGATGATTTTCTATTAGTGGATACAGTAGACAGACCTACTGCAAAAGCCGGATTAATGGCTGATTCTCTGTACAAGCCTAACGGCAGTATTCCCACTAAAGAAGAAATAATAGCTGCTTCGGATAAAGTTAACTACTATAAAGGGAAAATGGACGACAAGAAAATAGATGAGCTTCTCTCCAAATGCACAAATTATTGGAGAAATAGAGCCTTATTTGAACATGATTATAAGGATTCTAAAGAACTTATTTATCTTGATCCTAAAAATAGAGAAATATTGAAGTCCTGCTTGAATTCCATATCTGGCTGTAAAGAAATACAAAGTCTTTTACATCCAGAATATGTTATGAGCAAACCTATCTCCCTAAACGAGCAGGCAATTCTCATAGATTTTGAATTGAAATTTCCTGATGGATACTCTACTATTGTGAAATTTAAATCTAAACTAGATAACTTTACAATAGAACCTGATGACAATTTGGTTACTTTAAATGATTTAAAGACTACTGGGCATATACTTTCAGAGTTCGAAGGATCTTTTGAAAAGTATCATTATTATCGTCAAATGGGAGTATATTCTTATTTACTAAGTTTAGTAGTTAAGAAATATTATAATGTAGAAGATTTTACTATGAAAGCCAATATGCTATTAACTTCTACAGTTCCAGAGTATAGTGCTGGAGTTTACCCTGTCTCAAAAAAGCAGCTCCTTAGAGGATTCGAGGAATTTAAAAAATTATTAAGAATGGTAGCTTTATTAAACAAGCATGTGGCCGGATAGTTATCTTATGGAAGCATATGGACCTAGTTATCAAGAATTAAAAGACATTTATGGTAAATATTTTAGCCTAGGATATTTAAATACTGACGTTCAGCATAAATTCGCAGTAATATCTTTAGTTTGTTACTTAACCATGAAAGCTAAACAGCAAAAACCTGATGTTACTCACTACAAGGTTTTGATGCAGCTTACCCAGAAAAATCCTCTGCCCGATGATTTTATTAAAGGGTTAAGTATTATTTGCGATGATTTTGCATATGGTTGCACGGAATTCCCTACTTTTGGAATAAAAACTCCCGGAGAAATGGCGAAACAGGTGCAATCTATACTGTCAGAATATTTACCTTTTTAAATGGAAAACACTAGATTTTTGTACAATATAGCTATTCTCGATAAATTATCTGAGTTGGCTAAAAAGTATCCGCATTTACGCTTTACACAACTTCTATGGAATGCTGGAATTTTCCGAAATGAAAAGTATGGATACCCCGCAAAGATTGAAGACACATTTTATGAAGAAAGTGAGAAAACATGGGAATTGATGCGTAAAAACGAATTTTGTTTTCCTCCAAATAAATTTGAAAGTAAATAGTTAAAAATTATTTTTACACTTTTTAACAATTAAGGTTTTGTGATATGAAGAAAAAGCAGTACCTTTGTATCACTTCTTCGGAAGGAAAATAGATGTCTAAACATCTAAGATTAAATATTTATTAAGATTCTTTCACCTTTATCTTTTGGTGAACTCCAAAGAAATTCGTATCTTTGTGATATAAATAATAGATGATGGTTAATAAGAATAATGTTTAAAAAATTTTTTGAATTATGGCAACTCAAGTATTGAATTTTAAGAAAGTAGAAGTATGTGGATTTACTAGAAAAGAAGCAATTGAACAAGCACCGTTCTTCGTACAACGTGATGCAACCCAAGCATATAAATCTTGGAAAAAGGATCTAGGTCGTGCAATTACTGACAAGGACATTAAAGAGTTCTGTCTCGATTATCTTTCAAAACATACTAAGAACGCTCCTGGTGTAGGTTGTTCTATTACAATCGAAGCTGGTGTAGCTGATACTCGTGAACGTCCCTACAAGGTAAATGACGTTAAAAATGAAAAGGGTAAGAGAAAGTATAAAACTACTTACCAGTTGATGGACAAGGCCACCGGTCAGATTATCGCTGAAACTGATGAGACTAAGGCAAAGGCTAAAGAGTTAGCTAAGAAGCTCTATACAGAAGAAGGCTTTAAGGGTAAAATTGTTTGTCTTTACACTAAACAAATTATCGAGGGAGAACCTATCGCATTTGAAGTTGAATATACTCCAGCTAAGAGTGCAAAACAGGGAATATATCTGTGCTTTGGTATTGAAGCATAATCTACTGAAAATCAATACACATTCAAGGGCTTATCTATAAGAAATTATAGGTGAGCCCTTTCTTTTTATATTTACCAGCGTAACAGCTTAACTTAAAACATTGAAAAATGAAGCAAATTAGAAAATCAACTATTGACAACTTTGTAAATAACATTAATGAATGTATTTCTTCTGGCTTAAGTAGAGCGGCTTTTTGTGCTCATAAACAATTGTATGCCACTTATTTCTCAGTAAATATCAATAAAATTTTGGAAGGCTATAAAGAAGGAATTGTGGCAGCAGAAGATTTCAATAGAGTTATTGAATCAATGTCTAAGTTGGATTCTAAATATGAAGTTTATAAATCTGAAACAGCGCACACAAATGCAGCTTCTCCAGTTCAAGCAAATATTCCATTCGAAGAAGAGACTCTAGAACAGGTTTCCATCGAACCTGATGATGATAGAAATTCTGTAAATATCATCCGTGACGATAATGGAAAGATTAAGTTTTACGAATTTAAGGTTTTAAGACGAGATAAAGCACCTTTAGTCGGAAGACTTACGAGGGATGAAATGAATAACATCTATCGTATGCATTCATATTATGGAATGTCTATTACTCAAAGAGAGATTAGTAGATATTTCCCAGAGTATTCTCTCATTGACTTTAAAAGAATATTGAGAGTCTTTAGTATTACTAAGGCTGTGTCTCCGTTTGCCCCACATATCATCGAAGAACACTCTAAAGAAGAGTTGATGGATATGCAAATGAGAGAAAAGGAAAATGATTTCCTTAGAGGGATAGAAGAGCAGTCCATTAAAAACGATAGGGCTTTATTAAAGAAATACGCAATAGAAAATATTGAGTTAAAGAGAAAACTGGAAGAAGGAGTCAAAATTGATTTGTCTGGATTAGACCTTGCTTCTGGAAAGCCTTTTACTCCAACAGGAACCCCCTCTAAAAAGAATTTGTTCTTGTATCTTTCTGATATGCATATAGGCGCTTATGTATCTCCGCTGTCTATCTATAGCAATCCTTATGATAAGGATGAAGTTATTAGAAGAATAAATATTATTCTTAATAGAGTACATGATTTACATGAAACATATAAAGGATTTGATAATATTTATGTTTGCAATCTAGGAGATTCGTTAGATGGATATAATGGACAAACAACCAGAGGAGGACATTCCTTACCTCAAAACATGTGTAATAAGGAACAAATTCATACATTTATATTTGTAATGAATTATCTTTTTACTGAGCTGAATAAGCTGGAGTATAACAAGATGCATTATTACTGTGTAGGAGAGTCAAATCATGACGGGGACTTCGGATATGCTGCTAATGTGGCACTAGAAACTATTCTTGCAAATAAAGGAGTAAATTGCACAATCTTCGATAAGTTTATTGGAGAGTTTAAAGCTGGAGAAACTACCTTTATTCTTTGTCATGGTAAGGATAACAAAGATATGTTTAAGAATCTCCCTCTTACACTCGATATTAAAACAGAGAATTTCATCAATGAATATTTGGACAATAAGGGCATCACTGGTAATGTAATCTTTGTAAAAGGAGATTTGCATCAATCAGCAACTACCTATGGTAGAAGATTCACCTATAGGTCTGTAGGCTCATTATTTGGAAGTTCTGAGTGGATACACAAAAATTTCGGAAATACATGTTGGAGCTGTGACTATTCTATCGTCGACGAAACTGGCAATAGATTAGATGGATTAATTACAGCTAAGTCTTAAGTTAGAAATTCTATAATTCCATACAAATAGTTTTGATTCGTCCATATTGTTTAGTAATTTTGTCAAAAAGTTATTAACATATGGACGAACAAAGTTTTAAATTTAATTATGTATTCCAGGGACAGGATTGTACCCTATCAACGGGAGTCTATAAAATTACTATCCAGAATCATATTTACATCGGTAGTGCAGCAATCTCTTTTAGAAAACGGTGGAGACAACATCAGCTAGACTTTATTAGAGTTATCCACCATTCCAGGTTCGCGCAGAATGCATTTAATAAATATGGCATCGCTACATTTGAGATAATGGAATTATGTCCTAGGGAACTATGCATAGAGAGGGAGCAATGGTGGATAGATACTTTAAAACCAGACCTGAATATTCAAAAGATTGCTGATAGTGCTTTAGGAGTCAAGAGGACTGAGGAAACTAAGCGGAAATGTAGAGAGGCTCACTTAGGAAAGAGATTATCTGAGGAAGCTATAGCTAAGAGAACAGCAAAGCAGGTTAAGACAATCTATCAATACGATTTAGATGGAAATCTAATCAAGAAATGGGATAGTATTAAACAAGCCGGAGAATCTCTTGGAATTAATAGACCTTCTATTAGTAACTGTTTAAAAGGAAGATACAAGTCCGCCGGAGGATTCATTTGGAGGTATTCTGTGGAAGAAGTTTCTCCTGTGAGGAAAACTAAGTCTATAGAACAATATGATTTGGATGGAAATTTAATTAAAGTATGGGATAGTATAAATGTTATTGAGAATGAAACCAATTATAAAAGAAAGACGATTTATGCTTGCGCGAATGGCCAAAATAGTACAGCCTATGGTTATATATGGAAATACTCCAGTAGCCTGTGATTATTCTGTATTAGATGGAAACAATAATATACTTGATGGAAGAATAGTATTGCAATGAAAAAATGTTATGTAGTCACCGAATATGGTGGAGAATATGAAGATAAGTGGGAAACAATAATAGGAATCTACTTATCTAAAGAGAGTGCTGAAAAAGCAAAACAATTTAGTGAAAATAGTCGTAAGTACTCCGGAGTTTATACTGATGACTTTTTAGATAAATTAGAAGAAGAAGTAGAGAATTACGAAGAAGAACAAGATCGGTTCTTTGATTCTATCGAAGAGGGAGTATTGTATTTACATCCTGAATATTCTAAAGATGAAAATCTTCTCCATGATTTACAAATACGGAGAGATTACTTTAGAGAGTACTCATTTACAGACATTAAAGAATATGAATTATATGAATGATTTTCTAAAACTATTATTCGAAAGTTACTCAGGTAAGAGTTTAGAGGATTACAATAATCTATGTGAAGCAGTAGAAGGGTTTATACACCCTTCTTGCATACACGAAGATTTTAACCCTTTCACCTTTGACTATGACGATGTAGAAGATGAAATTATTTTTATAATTCAGGAATCTCTTGAAAATGATTTCAATATGCTTAAAGCTCTTTCTATAGAAGGAATTAAAGATATAAACGCTAAATATTTGAGCTTTGATAAATCTGCACAGTCTATTATTCTTAGTAGTGATATACTTTTTGATGAATTAGAGCTTGCAGGAAAAGAATGTGAAACTTTTTTACTTCTAGAGAAATTTGTAGATAAGATAAACAAAACAACAACTTTAAGACTTGAATTAAATTAATGGAAATTACACTCCCAGAATTATATAAAGGCAAAGCCACTTCTATTAAAGATAAAGAATATTTTGAAACTAAGGCTTATGTAGAGCCATTTATTGAAAGGATGTCTAAATTCACTGATGATTTTAGAATTCAAGTAAAACTTCCAGATCAAATTACCAAAACTAAGGAGGGAGAAATAAATGCTGACGATATTACTTATAATCGTGTTTGGGTGCAAGCTGTTTTACCTGAGGAATATTCTTTCGACAATCATGATGAAGTGGTAGGATTGGTATATGGATTGGATGTTCGTAAGCCCGTTGTCAAGATTTACAGAGGAGGCCTGAATAGAGCTTGCACAAATCTATGTGTGTTTAGCCCATCATTCTTAGATGTTAAAGAGTTAGAGCCTAAGAAAGCTATAAACTTCAGACCTGTAACTACCTTGATGGAGCAAACAAATGATTTGAAAGTTTGGTTGAAAAAGTTACATGATACTGAATTTGACAGAACAGATGAGTTAATTGAGCGAAATTTGGGCATGTGGATTCGTAATTCAATTAATTTCTCCTATGATACTGGATATGGAAAAGTAAAGCTTGCAGCAAGTACTCCAGTAGATGCTTACAAATTAATGTTCGAAAATAACAAGTCAGAATACTTTATTCCAGAAGATCAGCCAGTAAATATGTTTACTGTATATAATGCTTTCACTCAATTAATTAGTAATGACGGAGGTAAAGATATAATGAATAAAGTTGAGAAAACTTTACTACTTAAGGACATCTTAGCGATCGACTGATTTGTTTTGTAATATCAAAAATTTTTACTATCTTTGTAAGACTTATCGGTATTATATAACAAATTTTTATTTTATGAATGTAATAAAAAGAGACGGAACGACAGAAGCATTTAGTGTTTCTAAAATTAAAAATGCAATTTTAAATGCATTTACTGCATGTGGATATGAAATATCTACTAGTACCATTAATGATATTGTAGATTCAATTGAAGTATGGGATGATATTGATATAGAGGATATTCAAGATCAAATCGAGGAAATTCTTATGGACTTCGATTTCCCGGAAGTTGCAAAAGCTTTTATTCTTTACAGAGAAAACAGAGCTCGTATTCGTGAAAATGTAAAGGAGAGGGAAGAATTTATCAAGAATTTCATGAAGGCATCTAATGCTGCAGAAGGATCTGAAGTTGATGATAACTCTAATGTAGCTAATAAGAACATTGCTGTTCTTAATAATGAACTCTATAAATCAAATAACATTGATTTAAATAGATATAGAGTTGCAGAAAAGCTTCGTGCTTTATATCCCGACTTTGACTATAAACAGTATGAAAGAGATTTACGAAATCACATCATCTACAAGCATGACGAGAATTCCACATTTGGATTCCCTTATTGTGTAGCTCTATCTTGTTATCCATTTCTTCAAGGTGGAATTAAGAATATTGGAGGTTTATCTGCTTCTCCTAAGAATCTAGACTCCTTCTGCGGGATGTTTGTAAATATGATATTCGCCGTATCTTCTCAATTTGCTGGAGCTGTTGCGACTGCTAGTTTCTTAGTAATGTTTGATCATTTTGCTCGTAAGGAATGGGGTGACGATTATTATAAGTATGCTGATGCTAACTGCCAATTAAGGTTTACGACTGACACTACATTAGAGAGAAATAGTCCTGTGGATACTGCTAAAGTTACTAATACGCTTACTATAGAAAAGGTAATTGAACAGAAGTTCCAACAAATTGTATATTCTATAAACCAACCTGCTGCAGCGAGAGGATTCCAATCAGCATTCTGGAATGTAAGTTATTTTGATAAGCCTTATTTTGAAGGAATGTATGGGCATTTTATGTTTCCTGATGGGGATACTCCAAAGTGGGATTCTATCAACTGGCTTCAAAAGAAATTTATGAAGTGGTTCAATGCTGAAAGACTTCGTTGTATGTTAACTTTTCCCGTAGAAACAGTATCTCTCCTTTACAAAGACGGAGAGTTCCAAGACAAGGAATGGGCTGATTTCGTTGCAGAAGAATATGCGGAAGGGCATTCATTCTTTACTTATATTAGTGATAGTGTAGACTCTTTGTCTAGCTGTTGCAGATTAAAAAACAAACTTCAATCTAATGAATTTACATTTACTAATGGATTAGTTGGGGAACAGACTGGTTCTAAATCTGTAATTACACTTAATCTGAATAGAATTATTCAGAATTATATAAGAGAATATAAAGACGATAACCCAATACCCGGAACCTTACTGAGTCCTTCAAGTTACCCAGAATTAGGGGAGTATTTAAAGAAAATTCTCGATAGGGTTTATAAATATCACGAAGCATACAATGAGTTACTTTGGGATTTATACAATGCACATCTATTGCCTGTATATGAAGCTGGATTTATCAATTTAAATAATCAATACTTAACTATTGGCTTAAATGGATTAAATGAAGCTGCAATGTTCTTGGGAATTGAATGTAGCGATAACCCAACATATAAAGAATTCTGTAATTTCATATTCGGAACTATTAAAGAACAAAATCAATTACATAACTGTAAAAAGATGATGTTTAATACAGAGCTAGTTCCCGCTGAAAGTCTTGCAGTGAAGAATTATAACTGGGATAAAGCTGACAACTATTGGGTTCCAGAAAATAGAAACTTATATACTTCTTATGTATTCTTACCTGAGTCCAGCAGCTCAATCCTAGAAAAGATTAAACTGCACGGTAATGAATATGTAGGAGACTGGTTAGACGGAGGAAGTGCAGCCCATATTAATCTTTCAGAACACCCTACCAAGAATCAAGCTAGCCTACTGTTAAATTATGCAGCTACTGTTGGATGTAGTTATTTCACATTTAATATTCCGAACTCTGAATGTCAAGACTGCGGATTCATTACTAAGGTTCCTGTTACTACCTGTCCTAAATGTGGAAGTACTCACGTAGACATGTACGACAGAATCATTGGGTAAACTAAATTGCCCCTTATGTAAGTAATTATATAAGAAAACCTAGAATATGCTGGAAACCCCTTAGAGCTTTTCGTACTACGTGTAAAAATCGAAAAGATTGGGCAATCAGCAGACACTAAATATTTTTGTGAAATTATTTGGAAGTCTATCAAAAATTAGTTAATTTTACAAAATAGATAGGGTCTCAGAGACTACCAATAGGAATCCAATTATTTTGGATTAAGGTATAGTCCACTCCCTAATTTCATTAATTTAAATTAATTTTTGGTATGAGTAAAAGTATTTGTTATTGTTCTGTATGTGGAGTCTCCTCAGAGGTTAAAGGAGTTCACAGGAATAAAGAGTATGGCGATTATTTATGTGAAAAGCATAAACAACAATACAAAAAATTCGGAAAGTTTTTAGATAATTCGCCTAGAGGAATATTTGATGAAAATGAAATAAGGCTAAGGGATGCTTATGCAGAAATAGATACTTATAATTCTCGAGGTGAAATTGTTGCGACATACTTATTAGATTTAGAAGATGTGCCCAAACTGAAAGGCCATAAATGGAGAACTGTCTTCAAAAATGACAAACCTTATTTATTTACTGGAAATCAATTATCCGAGAGAATATATTTTCATCGACTAGTTATGAACGCTTCTGAAAATCAGATTGATCATATTTCTGGAAACACATTAGATAACAGAAAAGACAATCTTCGAGAAGTTTCTATAAAAGAAAATATGATGAATTTACAAAAGAAATCTTCTAACACTTCTGGAGTCAGAGGAGTATCATTTGATAAGCAGAGAAATAATTGGAAAGTAGATTTTACTGTAAATAAACAAAGAATATATCTTAAAGCAATGTCTTCCAAGGAAGAAGCTATATACTTAAGATACTTATGTGAAATCACATTTTTGAAAGAGTACAGAAATACAGCAAACGATAACGTAATATTTGAAAGTATCAATAAATTATCCAATGACGCTAAAAAAAGTCTAGAGATTTATTTTAATGAAAGAATAAATACCACGAAAGTGGGGGTATAAAGGATTTAACAAAAATCAAGAACTGGTCTGCAGGTAGACAAATAGAACAAAAACATAGAAATTACAACAAAGTAGAAAATGCTTAAATATGTTGATACCGCAATAACACTGCGAGAACTCCCGGATGAAGTTACTCTCTGTATAAATTTATCCAATTGTCCATGTCATTGTAAGGGCTGTCATAGCTCTTACTTGGCAGAGGATATTGGAGAAATTCTAACTGCAACGAGATTGGAAAAACTTATTAAGAGGAATGACGGGATTACTGCTGTTTGTTTTATGGGAGGAGATAATGACCCAAAACTGGTTAATCATTATGCTCGACAAATAAGGAAACTTACCACTACTAAAGTCATTAAGTCTTTTATTACAGACCAAGAAGTAAAGTTACCTAAAGTAACCATTCCAGCTGGAGTAGAGGTGAAGTGCACTCAGGAAGTCCCACTCGATTTAAGAATTGGATGGTATAGTGGCAGAGCTACATTAGCAGAGGAAATTGATCTGAAGAACTTTAATTACGTTAAGCTCGGCCCTTACATTAAAGAATGTGGACCACTTAATAATCCAAACACCAACCAAAGGCTTTATAAGGTTATAGTTGAGGATGGAGAGTACAAGTTAACAAACATAACTTATAAATTTTGGGAATGACCCCTCCAGCTATTATACTAGTTTGGATTTTTATATTTGTTCAAGTGGAGGTTATGATAGAATCATTAACTAGCCCTAAACAGTATATGCAACTAGAAAAGTATGCTAAGATTATTATGGTATTAATTATTTCAATAATTATTCTAATAATCCTATGTTAGATTTTAAAATTGAAACATTGGACGATAAGCCTCGACTAACATTAGGTGAAGAACAAGTACAAGCTCTAGAATTAATGAAATCTTTCCTCTACGATAAAAAAGCCCAAGTATTCTCATTAATTGGGGCTGCGGGCACAGGGAAGAGTTTTTTAATGAAGACCTTAATTGACTATATGAGAACAGAAGGAATACAATACTGCTTATGTGCTCCTACTCATAAAGCAAAGTTAGTTTTAGAGAGATTTACTGATGATGAGGCTGTTACACTACATAAATTACTATCACTCTCCCCCAATCTAGAAATACTAGACTTAGATTTCAAGGATTTAAAGTTTGCGACTAAAAACTACTTATTGAATATTCCTAGTGATGGTATAGTTATTTGCGATGAATCATCAATGATAAACGATGATTTATTTGATTTATTGCTAGAAAAGGTTCAAGAATTTCGTAGCAAAATAATATTCGTTGGAGATAAAGCACAACTTCGCCCTGTAAACTCACTTACTACATCTAAGGTATTTAATGTTGAAAATAAATTTACCTTAACTAAAATATATAGACAGTCGGAAAACAATGCATTGATGCCCTTACTCACTACTTTAAGAACAAATTTAGTACATAAATTTGAATCTAAAGAAGCTGAGGAGGGCTCTTTGTTTGTATACGGCAATACAATTGATTTCATCAAGCAAGCTATCCCTAGCTTTAAAAAAGCTATGAAAGATGGTGACATATTGGCGACTAAAATTCTAGCTTATACAAATGCTATGGTCGCTAGTTACAACAATTGTATGAGACGTGTGATGTGGGAAGATTCAAAAACCAATGAATATAATCAGTTTGAGTTCTTAACTGGATATGAAAATCTGGAATTTAACGGAGTTAAATTCTGGAATTCCATGGATTATATAATCGTAGATCCCCCGGAGAAGAAAGACATTTATATTCCGAATTTCGTAACTCTTCCTGGATACGAATTAACTTTATATGATTCTGTATATAAAAGCTCCTGTCCTATATTAATCTTATCAAGAGATGTGGGTGATGATTATCTTCAAGCTCTTGCAAGTTTAATTGAAGAAACAAGATTGCAAGCAATACATACTAAAAAGTCCGGAAGATACCAACTTGCAGCAAGAATGTGGGGAAACTACTATAAATTAATAGGTAGTTTTACAACTCCTAAAGATCTATATTATGACAATAGGCTTATACGCAAAAAATCATTTGATTATGGGTACGCTTGTTCGGCCCATAAGAGCCAAGGTTCTACGTTCGGAGAGATATTTGTAGATATGAGAAATATTAATTTATGTAGAGATAAAGATGAGAGAAGGCAATTACAATATGTAGCCCTTTCGAGAACTAAAAAAGATGCATATGTACTACAATAATAAATGTGATTATGGAATATGATTATGTTTTAAGTCTTTTCGAGGAGTGTAATTTTTCAGGTGACGAATATAAGGCAATCGCCCTTATGAAATATTCTGGAATAGATATGTCTAAAAATAATCCTCTTTTGAAAGAGATTATAGAGCATATAGAATGCAAGACATTGGAAGATTATATTCTGTACGAATATGATGAAGAATGTGATGAGTGGCTAGAAGCTATATGTAGGACTGTATTATCATCTTATGAAGTTGACGACGCTTTTATAGAAACACAAGACTCATATGTAGATAATGCTTTATATGACATTCCTAAGTACCTTAGACCTTATTTTGATATAGAAGAATACGTAAACGGCCTCAATCTCACTGTAGAAGATGTATTTAATACAGTCGATTATGACTGGGTTACAGTGTTAGATCGGGAGTATCTCGTAGCACTAATTACTTGGTAATGCTTACAGTTAAATTTGTATTCAGCGATCTATCCGATTTGCAGAGATTTACAGATGCTGATTTAAATGGGGTATTTGTAGAAACCTATGATGAGGGTAGTTATAAAGAAAAGAAGCTAGCCTATAAATTAAAGGCCTCCTGTGGAGCAAGAAAAACTCCATTTGCTGCAGTATTTGATGGAGATGAGCTAATAAAAGCGTTTTACACAGAAGCAGATCCTAATATTATAAAATCATTAATTGAATATTTCCATGATAGTAAATGTAATTAACATCTCAGACAACAAACTTCCTCAGTATGAAACAGGCTTATCAGCAGGCATGGATGTGCGTGCAGACTTTAGTAGAGTAACTCCGGACAATCCTATTAAAGCTTTTGGTGATTGCGAAATTTTATTTCCATCACCTAAAATGGATGGAAATAAAATTACCATGCTCCGCCTTGATCCAGGTGCTAGAGCTCTTATTCCTACAGGATTGTTTATGCAAATGCCTGAAGGTGATGGCTCATTTAGATATGAATGTCAAGTAAGACCTCGTAGTGGATTGGCTTTAAAGCAAGGAGTTACAGTTCTAAATACTCCAGGCACCATCGATGCTGACTATACAAATGAAGTAGGAATTATTCTTATCAATAATGGACTCGAATCTGTTTATATCGAAAATGGAGAACGCATTGCACAATTAGTATTTGCTAAGGTTGAAGTTTGCAAATGGAACGAAGTAGATTCTCTAAAAGAAACAGACCGTAAAGGTGGATTTGGAAGTACAGGAGTATGAGACTTCAAGAATTACAGAATTATACAGTAAATATTAGCATGAAGCCTCAACAATTTATGTTGGGTGATGATATATGGGCTGAAGATCTAGCTTGGTATTTAGAGATGCAAGAAGAAAATGGATGGAGCGATGAAGAATTAATTGAAAATATTAAGGAAAGGCATTACGACCCCACAGACTTCAATGATTGGCTTGATTGTGAATATGTAGTAGAAATTAATAAGTGATGAATAAAACTTTAATTACTAGAGACAGTAAAGGCAAAATAAGAATAGCAGAAGTATCGTGTAAATGGGACGACGTTGAGAAACGTTACACCATTTACAGAAATACTTATCAGTACGGAGGTAAGGTAACAGCTCAGCCAGAAATTTACATTACTAAAGGTAAAGTGAAGAGAACAGTTTCTCAGCAAGCGGAATTAGAATTTAATTCTCATGTAAAAAAATATCTTGATAAGGGGTACAAAGAAATTGAAGGTTCTATTAACCAATATACTAAAGCACAGCTGGATGATTTTCTTCCTGAACATACAACCGATGCCAATGGATTTAAGAAACACATGCTAGCTAAAGATTTTAATAAAGTTGCAACTAGTGTGTTTGATAAAGTGAAGGTGTGGTACGGTAGTAGAAAAATTGACGGCGTAAGATGCTCATTTTACTGGAAAGACGATGAAGTAAGATCTGCTAGTAGAGGAGGTGGAGATTATGACTTCTCTACCTCACATCTAAGACATCATCCTAAGCTTATAGAGTTTTTTAAATCTAATCCAGAAATTGTATTCGATGGAGAGCTATATTGTCATGGATATAGTTTGCAATCTTTAAGCGGGCTTGCAAGAACTGAAAAAGATGACGATAAGGATTGCTCTGTATTGGAATATTATATTTACGATATAATGATTCCAGATATTCCATTCTCTGATAGATTAGATAAGCTAGAGGAAATACAAGAAATTCTTAAATTAGACTTTGAGCCTAATAAAGAATGGAATGATAGAGATCTCAAATTCCAAATGGTTCCTCAGGTAGAAGTGTCTGGATGGGCAGGCATTAAAAGACTTCATGACCAATATGTTTCAGAGGGATTCGAGGGCATTGTAGTCAGAAATCCAGACAAGCCCTATGGTTTTGGAAAGAGAACTAACGATATGATCAAAGTAAAGGAATACCAAGATGCCGAATTCGAAATTACTGGACTATCTGAAGGATTGAGAGATGAAGATATGTGTTTTACTTGCATAACTGATAAAGGGGTGGAGTTTAAAGCTAAACCCATGGGTAACAGAGAATTAAAACAACAATATCGAAAAGATTTAGATTCTCTCATTGGCAAAATGGCTACTGTCAAATTCTTTTATTTCTCAGATGAAGGAACTCCTCTACAACCCGTATTAAAATGTATTAGAGACTATGATTGATATACCTATTCCAAAAGAATTTAAAATAGCGAACCAAGTAATTAAGGTTTCCCAGCCTGAATTTATTATTGAGGATGGAGAGTACTATTTTGGATGGTTCAGTTGTACGAAAAACGAAATACGAGTGGCGCGTAGAATAAAGAGCGGTGATGAGATAATAGATGTGGAAGACGAAGCAAGAAAAAATACATTTTGGCATGAAGTTTATCATTGTTTTAATTATTTTTGGAATACTGAAACTGATGAATGCCTAGCTCAATCTTTTGCTAATTTTACACGTGAATTTTTAGCTACAGCAAATGCAGAGTAAACAAAAAATTGAAATTTCATCTAAGCTAGCAGAATTGCTTATTGCACTTACGAAAAGAAGCTTAGACTCTAGCGAGCAAAACGCCATGTTTTCGGATGTATTCGGAAACATGTGCTATCTACTCGATAATTATGATTCTTCTACTATTGAAGAAATTCATGGCAATCTTTTTTATATTGAAAGTATATTAGATTTATTAAACGAAGAAAACAATTAAAATGGAAAAATTTAGTTTTGGAGAAGCAGTCTCCTTTATGGAAAGTGGTTTTACAGTATGCTTAACTATTGGTGGTAAAACTAGAACATATTTTATGGAAGACGGGAAAGTTATTTGTGGAATCAAAGATTCTCATGTAAATTACGTAGTGAACAAATTTTATACTGATGCAGTTCTTTCTAAAGAGTGGAGTCTATATGAATCTTAAGAAAGCTGCCCTACTTATGGGTTACAGAAAGGCGTCTGAAAAAATAGTAACTATGAATTTATAATACCAAAACAATTAATTGAATTATGAAATTAGTCCAAAGTAAAAATGCTAATGTAAATTATTTAGCAAAAATTGTAGAAATAAATGATTTTCATAAACACTCTGACCCAGAAGTAACTAAACTAAAATGCTGTTTTATAGATGGCTATAATATTATTACTGGGATTGATTCAGAGCCTGGATTATATGTATACTTTCCAACTGCTTGTTGTATTAATCCTAAGTTCTTGTCTTATGCTAATCTGTATCGTCATGGCGAACTAAACTCAGACCAGACGAAAACTGGCATGTTTGAAGATAATGGTCGCGTAAAAGCTATTAGACTACGTGGGGAGCTATCTGAAGGGTTTATCATACCAGTAGCTGTATTCCAAAACTGGATTATTTCCACTGTAAATATTGAGCCAGATATAGAAGTTGGAACAGAGTTTGATAGTGTAGAACATGATGGCAAATCTTTCTGGGTAAATAAGAAATATATTCCTAAACATACTTGTACTCCTAGAATGCCTGGCTCTGGAACAAAAGCCGGAGGTAAACAACCTAAAGGTCTTGATAAACTTATAGAAAATCAATTTAGATTTCACTATGATACTATTCTTATTAAGAAATGCCCCAATGTACTTCGTCCATCAAATCTTATAAGCATTACCGCTAAAGTACATGGAACGTCTGGAATTTCATCATATGTTTTGTGTAAGCAAGACCTAAATTGGAAACAGAGAATTGCAAAATGGTTGACTGGGGAAGAGTTCAATAAATATGATTACCTCTACGCTTCTAGAACTGTTATCAAGAATCAGTTCTACAACAAAAATGTTACTCCAGGATTCTATGGGTGTGATATCTGGGCAGAAGCTGACAAAATCGTAAAACCTTGTTTGTCTAAGGGTATGACAGTATATTATGAAATTATTGGATTCCTGCCCAATGGTAAATATATTCAAAAGAATTATGACTATGGTTATATTCCTCCTGTTGGAAATGAAGTATACACCTATGGTAGACATTTCGGAATTCAAATTTATCGTGTAACTATTACAGATGTTGATGGTAACGTACATGAATTTTCTGCTCGAGAAGTACAGCAATGGGCAGTATCACATAATCTTAAACCAGTAGAAGAATACTACTATGGTTATGCAAGTGATTTGTATCCAGATTTAAACCAATCAGAACATTGGAATGAAAATTTCTTAGCCAAACTAGCCAACGATAAAAATTTCAATATGGAAATGAACTCTCCAACTTGCGATAATAAAGTTCCGCATGAGGGTGTTGTTATCAAGATTGAAAATATGAAATCTGAAGCTTTTAAATTGAAGTGTTTCAAATTCCTCGATAAGGAAGGCAAAGAATTAGATAAAGGTGAAGTAGATATAGAATCAGAAGCATAATTATGAAAAAGTTTTTAATACACGTTAGCACATATTGGTGCGGAGAAGACTGGACATATAGAGCAATGGCCGATAGTGAATTTGAGTTATACGATTTAGCTGAATCTTTAGCTTATGATAATTTTTATTCTTATGGTCATGATGAAGATATAGCCCAAGATAATAACTACGACCCAGATGAAATGGAAGAATCTGACTGGGACGAACTCTGGGCTGTAGTAGATGAATCTGCATATTACAGTTTTTGTATCGAAGAGTTCGAAGGAACTGATGAAGAGTGGGTAGAGTATGGAGGAGAAATCTATGGAAAAGACAACTAGAAAGTTGAATGATTTATTATCGCAATTTCTATCACTCAGAAATGAAGTTTCCGAAATTGCAGATAAAACTGCTGATGCTGTATTTGATTCTGTTGAGTCTGGAGACATAACTAAAGAGGAAGCGCTGACCATACTGACAGGTAATAAGCTATTACCTGTAGCAAATTGGATATGTCTTCCTGATTTTATGGATGACTATGATTATTTTAGTAGATATTCAACTATCTATTATATGGATTATATGTATCCACAGAATTTTGGGAATCATGAATATGCTAGTTGGTCTGAAATGTCTTACGAAGAAGGCATTAATGAATTATATGACTTCGTTGAAGGGAATAGAGTAATTGGTTGTATATATGATTGGTGATTTTAAGTTTTATGAAGTAGGTGGTAAGATACGTGATGAACTCTTAGGTCTTACTAATAAGGATGTGGATTATGTTGCTGTACCTACCGAAGCTGTGTACAGTAAAATTCATCCATGTGAAGCTCAATTTAGTCCAGCTAGGTTAATGTTTAAGGCATTGAAAAACTACTTGGAAGAACAGAAGTTTGAAATCTTCTTAGTAACTCCAGAATGTTATACTATACGTGCTAAGTTCCCAGAGGGATACAAGTACCAAGGTGTAGCAGACTTTGTAATGGCAAGGAAGGAAGTAGGATATGTTCCAGGCACTAGGATTCCCATTGTAGAACCAGGTAATCTATATGATGATTTATCACGTAGGGATTTCACTATTAATGCTATGGCTAAAGACCCTGATACTGGCGAAATCATTGATTACTTTGATGGTATAGATGATATAAATGCTGAGTTAATAAGAACTCCCTTAAACCCTATAGTAACATTTGATGACGACCCTCTAAGAATACTTAGGGCAATTAGATTTGCGATTACCAAGAGGTTTTCCATAGAGGATAAAACTTGGCACGCTATGGTATTTTATGACTATGATGCTAAGATGTCAGTAGTATCAGAAGAGAGAATTAGAGAGGAACTGATTAAGTGTTTTAGATGCGATACCATTAGAACCTTAATGTATCTTGATTACCTTCCAAGACTTAGAGATTATATCTTTAGTAGAACTAATCTGTGGCTTAAGCCGACTAGCGAGAAGTAAATATATTTCATTAAATAAAATGTTATGAAAAAGTATAGATTTAAAGTAGTAGAGTATGGAACTTGTACTTGTGAAAAAGAGGTACACGTAGAGGCTAACAGCCTCGAGGAAGCTGAAGAACTTGTTTATAACGAGGAATACAATATTGATAACATAGAATTATATAATTTTGATACAGAAGAAGTTGCTAGTGTGGAATCTGCAGGATGATTTATGGAAACAAGAAAATTAATTATATGCAGAGGGATCCAGGGGTCGGGCAAATCTACTTGGGCTAAGCAATGGTGCCATGAAGACCCAGAACATAGAATTAGATTCAATAACGACGATGTTCGTAACATGCTGGGAGACTACTGGATTCCTGACAGAGAGAAGGTTGTTACTGCAACTTATAACACTGTACTAGCTTATGGTATGGAAAAAGGTTATAATATTGTAGTTGATAATATGAACCTTAATCCTAAGACTTGTGCTGAGTTAGAGAAGATGGTTAAGGACTTTAACGAGAATTATACCTACGATTGGAAGTACGAGGTTGAATATAAAGATTTCTTCATTCCAGTTGACGAATGTATTCGCCGGGATGCTATGAGACCTAATCCAATTGGAGAGAAGGTTATTAGACAAACTTGGAAGCGTTATAAGGACTTCATAATTCATGAGGAAATTATGACAGCCAAAGCTAAGGCATTAGTTCAAGATACTAACCTACCAGCCGCAATCATAGTAGATATGGATTCGACTGTATGTTTGAATACTAGTGGTCGCCCGTTCTATGGAGAAGGTGCAGCTGAAGGTATGCTTACTGATGAGCCTATTACTCCTATTCTTGAACTTATTAGAAACTTCTGTGATAATTATCCTGCCAAGTTAATAATACTAACTGGTAGGGAAGATACCCCAGAAGTTCGTAAAGCTACAGAACAGTGGTTGGAGAATAACTTCCTACATCCAGATATGATTCTTATGCGTCCCGCTAATAGCTTCGTAGCTGGTCCTATATGTAAGAAGAAACTGTATGAGGACAATATCAAAGGCAATTTCTACATACCTTTCGTTCTTGAAGACAATTGCAAATGTGTGGAAATGTGGCGTAATGAAGGTCTGATTTGTTTACAACCAAATGAAGGTAAATTCTAAAAATGAAACTATTACAAAGACTAAAGAACTTGTTCCTACCTGAAGGTAAAGTTTCAGATGGATTTCATAGCTTTGATGAACTTTATCATTACAGAATGTTATATAATGCAGCATTCTTTAATAGTTTAGGGGAAAGCTATGAAGTCCATAAATCCTACAGACACGCAGATGGAGAACTGTGCTTTGGAGGAGGATGGTTCATAGTTATGGCTAATCTTCCTACTGGTCAAGTAAGTAACCATTACAGAGTTGAAGAGTGGAATCTGTTCAACATTCCTGAAAGATGGAAAGCTGATGAATGGGATGGCCATACTCCAGTTGAGGCTGCATCAGATTATACAGGTTCTCTTTATATTATGACAAATGGCATTATTAGTAGGACAATTGATTGAAATTCTACAGAAGTATGACTCAGACAGAGAAGTTATGATACACACTCTTAAAGGTGAAAATGTGGAAGTGAATGGTTATTTTATACAGAAGGATTTAAATGATTGTTCATTTTATATAACTGATTTAAATGTAGTTCCTGAATAACATGAAGATAAAAGAAGCAATTAAATATTGTTGGGATAGAAAAGATTATCCAGAAGTATTTAAGGATGATGCTGGATTAGATATTTCTATTCCCGGATTTATTACTACAGGCTTATGGATTAGAAAAAATTCTCCGAGAACTGTTACGCTAAATATAACTACTTATCGTGGGACAAGCTGGAATGCTATCCACTATTATGGTAGTATTATGGTCGAGGGAATATATTTTAGTCCAGAGGACAGACCAGATACCTACACTATGTGTAAAGAAACATATGAAGCTGAAAATAAGAATCCTCTAGCTGCTATGTCTTATAAGATAGAACTAGTAAGGCCTATTACCAGCGAGGAGATTGAAAAAGCCGATTCACGATGGGATGGCTATAAAGCAGGTGATGATACTAACGCTTTTAATTCTCCAGAAGATATACTAGCTCTAGCTAAGGAAATATGTAAAGCTAGATTTCTCGGTAACTGGAAACTCATAATTATTGATGATAGTGGAGAAGGCCTGGATTCTGAAATATTAATTAATAAATTGTAGAATTATATGTATAGACTTATATTATGGGATAATGATTGGGCTGATGAGTTTACTACTAGCGGGTATGACATCATTAGTGAAAGTGAATATCAGGAAGCTATGTTAAATCTGCTGACTTGCGACAATGCTCTTAAAGATAAGCTTGAGAGCTCTGAATTTTATTTCGGAACTAACGAATATCATCAGTTTAGCTTTGATGAAATCGTAGAAATTTTTGCCAATGCTAAAGTGATTTCCAAAGATGAAGCTGACACAATTAGCAAATTTTTAGGAGTGTCTTATGGGATAACATTTACTAAAGAAATACTTGAAGAGATAGGAGTAACAGATGACTGAACTAGATTTTCATAAACTCAGAAAGCCATTTTACCTTGACGATAATACATTATTGATAAAGTTTCCTACTTCTAAGCACATGAATACTTCTCACGCAGAATGGTTTAGTCAAGAAGGAATACCTTACATACATACTATTAGAGGTTATTATATAGAAAACTCTCATGTAATGTTATATGTGAATGACTTTGAAATTCCGAATGTGTCTGCGCAAGTATTTGTGTACTTATTTGAATACTTTCCTACAATTAAATGGATAGGGCTTGGATGTAATAAAGGTAGTATAGGAGAAGCTTGGAAGCCTAAGTTAAAAATTTATAGAGGTGATGATTAGTCTAGAAAATAGAATGAAAGACAACTACGAGTCTAGAGCTAGAATCAAGCTCACTCGTAGAATTCCAGTTATTATAAGATTGGACGGCAAAGCCTTTCACACTTTTACTAAAGGATTTAACAAGCCTTTTGATAAAGTTATGATTACAGCTATGCAAAATACAATGAAGTATTTATGCAGTAATATTCAAGGATGCGTCCTTGGATATACCCAATCTGATGAAATAACTCTGGTGCTTATTGATTATCAGAAACTCACTACTGATGCCTGGTTTGATTACAACATTCAGAAAATATGTAGTGTAGCAGCATCCATGGCAACCCTTACCTTCAATAAAGAATTTGCTAGTATTATAAATAATCTATCTTATCGCGGAGAATTAAATTCTGACGATCTCACTTCTGCCTATAAAAAGGCTATTAAAACAGGAGCTGTGTTTGATGCTAGATGCTTTAATATTCCGAAAGAAGAAGTAGCTAATTGTATTTTATGGAGACAGCAAGATGCTACTAGAAATAGTATTCTGGCTGTGGGTCAATCCAACTTTTCTCACAAACAATTAGAAGGACTGACATGTAATAAAATACAAGAGAAATTATTCCTAGAAAAAAATATTAATTGGAATAATTTACCAACCTATTTAAAAAGAGGGAGTTGTTGTATTAGAGTTACTGACGCAGAGGATTCCTCCAAATGGAATATCGATGTAGAAATTCCTATATTCTCTACAGAAGAAGGCAGAGACTATATAAACTCACTTATAAATTATTAAAATCATGGTAACAGATAATTTTGATAAAGTAGCCAAGTTTATGGACTTTTCTAGTCCAGACGATTTCTATTTTTTACAAATTATTCAACGTAAAAAAGACGGAAACGAAGATGGAAAAGGGAATAACGGAGCTAGACTTATAAAAGCTTATTACGTAAAAAGTGCTCAGCATCTACTCGAAAAGAAGGATAAGATAGTTGAGTTATGCAAAAATAACAATGCAAGAGCATATATAACTATTAATAAGAGAAGTTTTTTCAAAGTCTCTTGTGGTTGCCAACAAGTTCTTGCAAAACTTATAATGGAAGGTAGCACACACCAAGCTCCTAGAGTATGGGATCATGTATGCGGAGAACTCCCCGCTTTATCTGGAAAGAACCTGTATAGGCTTATAGATGTGGATGAGCCAGATAATATGTCTACGATTATAGATGTTATCAATAAATGCAGGGGCAATGAGGAGCAGAATAGAATAAAAGAAATTTTCCCTACCCAGCACGGATGCCACATTGTCACATCCAAGTTTGACACAGAACAATTTAAACAAGAATTAGCCATCCTAAATATTGACGCCCCCACTATTATGAGGGATGCCTTAACACTAGTATATTATGAACCGAAACAAAATTGAAAAAGCATCTCGTGATTTACTTACTGTAGTTAAATATTTTAGAACAGTTCCTGTAATGATAGAATATTTACCAGAAAATGCTCAAAATAATATGAGAGATCTAACTATTCGCATTATAGCCGCATTAGAAGATTTAAATGAATTCATTAACGATGTAAATTTAGAGAATCATGAATGTACCTATAGGAACTGAATGTGATCCTGCAGCTCCATATAATATACAAGAAAAGGTATTTAAGTTTTCTGTGAATATTGATGGAGATTTCTACTATGAATATTATGGAAATTGTGATGTAGATGAATTTGATATAGCAGATCTTATAAAGGAACGTATAACAGATTTAATTGGAACTCAAGGAGATATTGACATGACTGGGGTTAATGTTTGTGTAGACTGATGATATATCTCGTAACTGAACAGCAAAGGTTCTTTAAGTCTGATGCTTATCAAATTATAGATAAAGAAACAGCTTTACAATTAATATTGGAGCACGATTGGATCGAATATGATTCTGAAACTGAAGGATTAGATCCACACACTAAAGCTTTGCTGTGTATTCAATTTGGGCTAGGAAAAGATCAAATAGTAGTCGATACTACGACAGTAGATATTGAATATTTTAGACCTGTATTTGAAAGTGATAAAATAACCTTACTAGGCTGGAATTTAAGTTTTGATTTAAAATTTCTATATAAATATAAGATTGTTCCTAATAATGTGTGGGATGGAATGATTGCCGAAAAGCTCTTGTTCTTAGGATACCCTGCGCAATTTCATAGTCTATCTCTACAATCTGCGGCTAAACAATATCTAGATTTAGATTTGGATAAAAGTATTCGAGGTAAGATTGTTAATACAGGTCTCACTGAGGATGTTATAGTATATGCAGCTCATGATGTAATGTATCTAACAGCTATAAGGGAAAAACAAATGAAGGCTTTAGAAGAAAAGGGTCTTCTTAAAGCTGTAGATTTTGAAAATCATTTTGTTCCAGTTATTGCATACATTGAATTTTGCGGAGCAAAGATTGATGTGAATAAATGGAGAATCAAGATGAAAAAAGACATTGAGAGTATGCACGCTGCAGAAGCTCAAATTAATAAATGGGTCGAAGACTATTATAGGGAGAATCAAATAGAGCACCCCAATCCGGAATATAAAGGAAGGCCTTATGTTCAAGCTACAATGAAAACTACATTGAAGAAAGAAACAAAGGATTTAATGAATATTCCCGCTTCTGCGTTTGGAGTTAGGCGAATAATTACAGATGATGGTATAGAATATAAATATGGAATTCCATTTGATTATGTAAAACAGAATCTTCAAGGCGATTTGTTTTCAGGATTTGATACTAATTATAAATGTACAATTAATTGGGATAGTAGTAAACAAGTAGTTCCTTTATTTGAATTGCTGGGGTTAAACTGTACAGTTATAGATAAGAAAACTAAACAAAAAACTAAATCTGTGAACATAAAGCAGATTGAACCTCAAAAGCATAAGTGTTCTATTGTAGAACCTTATGTTGAATATAAAAAGTTTGGGCAGTTAGTGAAATCGTTTGGAGAGAAATTCTTAAAATTAATTAATCCAGTAACTGGGAGAATCCATGCTAACTTCTATCAACTCGGAACTGATACAGGAAGATTAAGCTCTAGCGATCCTAATTTACAGAATCTGCCACACGATGAAGTGACTAGGTCATGTTTTGTAGCTGAAAAGGGCAATAAGTGGATAAGTATTGACTATTCAGGTCAAGAAAGTTTCTTAATGGCATCTATAGCTAACGATAAGGCCATGTTGGATGAGTTAATTAATGGATCCAAAGATATGCATGCATTGACAGCTAAAATGGTATTTAAGGATATTATTCCTCAAGACATGCCTACTAAAGATATCAAAAAGAAATTTCATGACCTTAGACAAGAAGCTAAAGGTTACGAGTTCTGCTTCAACTACGCTGGAAATGCAAACACCCTAGTTCAAAATTATGGTATTTCTAAAAAAAGGGCTCAAGAAATCGAAAGGAATTATATGGATGGTTTTGCCGGACTTAAGGCGTATCAAGAAAGGCAAAAAGAATTCGTTGTGAAACACGGGTATATATTGTTAAATCCGATAACAGGTCATAAAGCCTTTATTTATGATTGGGATAATCTGAATAGGATTAATGACGATTTAGGTACTGTAGACGGACAATATGTTTTACAAAATAGAATTGAAGAAGATCCATTGTTTCAAGAAGCTGATTTCTTGAGGAGGAGACTTACTGATTCTATGAAACAGGCCGTTAACTATCCGATACAAGGTTCTGGAGCTCTGTGCTTTAAATTATCTGCAATAAAATTTTTTAACTGGCTCAAAGAGAATGATTTGTTATTTAAAGTTCTCTACTGTGTACCAGTCCACGACGAACATAACGTCGAAGCTCCAGAAGACATTGCGGACGGAGTTGCAGAAGTGCTTAAATTGTGCATGGAGGCTGGAGGAAGGCCCTTCTGTACTAGAGCTCCGTTAACAGCAGATATTTCAGTAGGAGACCATTGGATTCATTAATATGTTAAACTACAAGCAATTTTACGAGTGGTATAATAATAAGTACAGTAAGGACATTCTATATAAAGTATATAGAAATGGATTTCTTATTGGAATGGGATTTTATGATGGAGTAACTATGCGGACGCTAAGTGATAGTGTCTGCAACCTTAAACATGTTACATTTATTAAAAAGCAGTGCATCATATCCAGTTTTAGATTTGTATTCAATGATAAGATAGATGAAACATATACTCTAATCCCCGTTACAATTGAAGACATTAGATTAATAACCACTGCGATTCAAATGGTCTCAAATACTATAGGGCATGACGAAGGCTATAATAAAGAATATGGATTAGAGATGATAAATGAATACGCAAGAGTGTTGGGAGATTTATCTATTCAAGAAGTTATCAATAAATTTAAAAGCTAATGAAATTAATAAAGCCGTCATTTGAAATTATAGAACAAAAACCAAGACCAATTGTCATTCCAGATGATATGGAAATAGGTCCTCGTATGGTGGAAGAGGAACTCCTAGATTCTATATACAGGCAAATAGAAATTGCTGGAAGAACTTGCTATAAGTCGGAAGATAAAATAACCGATACTTCTGCTAAGGAATTTGTAAACAGAATGGTCAATAGTGGCCATTGGGCTATGCTAGAGCACGGTACTGTATATTTACAATTACTTGAAGTGTTCTTAGACCCTGAAGATATTGATGTAGCTTATGGAAACTACGTTGTTGATCATTACATCAATAATCCGTATTCAAGAGTGAACATTGTTTGTGACAAAGAGTGGAGAGCTAATGTATATATTACTACCAATTATAGAGTAATAATAGAAAATAATTGGCTTAGTGACCTTAATCACCTATGTAAACCTACTAGGCATCACGCTAAGAGAATTACTGTCAGGTTTGTAACTGATCAAGGTATCCTTAGAGAGTTTACCAGGCACAGGGCTGCTAGTTTCGCTGTTGAAAGTACCCGTTATTGCAATTATTCGAAGGATAAATTCAATAATGAACTTACTTATATTCTTCCTCCTTGGGTAGATGAAGTTCAGTTAGGAGAGCAGAACTCTAAAGAATTGCTCATTCAAATGGGCGATTTAAACAATCCTACTTATAGTCAAGAAGATTTGGACGAGTTATATTTCCTGTTTGGACTTGCTTCTTCCGAAATACAATATTTTAATCTTATTAATAATGGCTGGAAACCACAACAAGCAAGAAATGTATTACCATTAGCTACTAAGTGTGAAATTGTTATGACAGCCTTCGTAGACGATTGGTGGGGAGAATATCTAGTCTACGACAAGAATACTGGACTGTTAGACCGAAGAGTCAATGGAATGTTCTGGAAAGAGTTGGATAATATAGACAGAGAAAAGTATAGAGTTGTTGAAAAAGGATTCTTCCCTTTGAGATGTTCTAATGCAGCCCATCCTCAAGCTAGAGAATTAGCTATTTCATTAAGAGAAGAGTTTTTGAAAAAAGGTTATACTAAATAAATATAATTATGGAATATTATAACAAAAAATCTGTAACGGATCAGCTTAAAAAATATGATTATCTGGCTAAAGAATCTGATTTTATTGAAGTTACAGAATGGCATAATGGTGAAGGTTGGGATATTACTATCAATGATAGGACTATCTCGTTAACCTATGGGCAACTTGAAGCTATTAAGTATTTAATTAAGTCTCTTGATTTACGCAAATAAAATATGAACGGAATTATAATAAATAATAGAGTATATAAACTCACAGAGTTCGATGGAGATTCTCATACGTGCGAAGATTGTCCGCTTCATAAACGATGTTGGGAAGACGAAGTTAGCGATGAATGTTTATTAAATTTTGTATTTGATGCAAATCCTAATACTTATTTGGAGAGAACTAAAACAAAAATAGAAATTGATTAATACTTTTTATATATGTCACATTTTGTAGGACTAGTATTTGGAAGTAATGTTGATGCATTATTGGAACCCTATAATGAAAACATGGAGGTAGAACAATATGTTAGATATACAAAGGACGAAGCCATTGATGAGGTTAAAACCATACACGCTAATGACTATGAGTACGCTGTTAAATTATTAGATAAATGTAAAAATCCTACTACAGATTGGGAAAAAGAACAACTTGAAAGAGCTAATAAAATCATAGAGAAAGGGTTGTTTATCTCTTATGAAGACGCCTGGGAGGAAGCTAAGAATTGGGGATATGAAATTGATAATGAAGAGAACTTGATGTCTACATATAATCCTGACTCTAAGTGGGATTGGTATTGTGAAGGAGGTAGATGGGGAGAATGGCTACTTCTTAAGGAAAAGGGAGAAGATGGAGAGCCTCTCAATTCTACCTTTGCTACTAAAGAAGAAGTAGACTGGGATGCTATGTTAGTGAACAATAGAATTCCTTTCTGTTTTATAACAGATGATGGCGAATGGCATGAGTCTGCAGAAATTGGCTGGTGGGCAATGACATCTAATGAAAAGAACAAAAATGAATGGGAAAAGGAATTTCTTGATTATCTGAAGTTTGTAGATGAAGAAACTCCTGTGACCGTGATAGATTTCCATATCTAATGAAGACAACAAATTTTCCATTAAACGAAAAAGAGACTGAGGAATACAACAAGTTTGTAGCCAAACATAAATCCTGCAGACAGAATGCTGGAATTATAGGCGGAGGATATTCTATAACGTTTTACCCTACAGGACTTGGATGTGCGGTGATAGTAAAATGCGATATATGTGGAGCTAAAAAAGATATAACAGATATTTCGTGTTGGTGATATGGAATTTATAAAACAAATAGTTAAACAAGTTGTTGACAAATTATTTTGTTGTCACGATTTTGAATTGTTTAGAGAGGTTCCTGTGGATAATACTAGAGATTATGGCGACGGCTGGAGATATAATATTTACATTTTTAAATGTACGAAGTGTGGAAAGTTTAAAAAAATTAAAAGTTTAATGTAATGGAGCAGAAAATTAATAAATTGCAGGATGATGCTGAAGTGATGAAAGAGACAATGTCCGAAATGATGAACGATAAGGATTTCAGAAATATGTGGATTAAAATGCATACTCCATATAGAAGTAAAGTAAAACTTGAAGGACATAAAGTTGGCAGAAATGAAATCTGCCCATATTGTACATCTGGAAAAAAGTTCAAGAATTGTGAATGCTATACTACATTTAAAAATGAGCCTTATTTCACAGGAGAAGAGGCTAAGAATATTGATGAACAGGTATTAAAAATCAAATAAATGGCTAATCTGAATAACAAATTTGACTGTAACCATCTTTTCTTCACCTCTGATTGTCATTTTGATCATACAAATATTATCAAATATTGTAATCGTCCTTTTGAAACTGCCGAGGAAATGAACCGCCAGCTTATTCTAAATTGGAATAAAGTAGTTCAGTGGGACGATACGGTCTTCATATTGGGAGATTTTTGCTTCGGTCAAAGGACACGTTGGGAAAAAATCTTACCTCAGCTAAATGGCTTAAAATACCTTGTACTAGGCAATCACGACAAACGCTCATATATTCCAGAAAATGGGTTTGAGGCTGTCGAAAGACAAATGATGATTACTGTAACTGGTGATGATGAATATAAAAACCAACAAATCTTTATGAGTCATTACCCCATGCTTACATGGGATGGCTCACATCGAGGAAGTTGGCAGATATATGGGCACATTCATACGGAAAAGGGGAAAAAGACTCTTTTTGACGATAAATTAGTCCCTAACCAATATGATGTTGGTGTAGATAACAACGATTATACACCAGTATCTTGGCAACAATTAAAAGAGATAATCACTAAAAGAAATTTAAGAGGTTAAAATGAAATATAAAATTTTTGAATCTTCTGACACTAATGTTAAGAAGTTTGTATTTGAATGGAAAGCCGATGAAGTAACAAATAAGGGAATCGCAGAAGCGGTTCTCTATCGTTATGGAGAATATTCTAAGCGAACAGTGGTTTGCTGCTCTGTACAATCTGGATGTCCGGTTGGATGTGCATTCTGTGGAACAGGTAAGTTCTTTGTAAGAAACCTAGAATGGGATGAGATAGTAGAACAAGTAACTACAGTTCTAAGCACCATTGATTGTGATACTAAAGATATTAAGAAGTTTCAAATTATGTTCATGAGTATGGGAGAGCCATTCCTTAATTATATCAATTTGGAGCGAGCTATTGAATCTTTACATGACTTGTATCCTAATGCTCAATTATTAGTATCGACATCTGCTCCGTCTACATTATATCATGCAATGTCAGAATTTATTGAGCTTTCTAAGAGAATACCTCAAGTCGGATTGCAGTTTTCAGTACATGAATCAACTGATGAAGCTAGAGCAAAATTAATTTCAACTAAAACTTGTACCCTTCGCCAGATTGCTGCTGCAGGGGAGTTCTGGGCAGCTAATACAGGAAGAAAGCCGTTCTTTAATTACTGTGTGCATGAAGGAAATGACACAGAGGAAGATGCAAAGAGACTGTACAAACTTTTCAGGACCGATGTTTGGGAAACTACTCTTTCTGTAATCTGTGAAAAAGACGAAACTGTGAAGAATTCTATTAACAGACAAATTTGTCTTATTAGAGATTTCAATGAAAAACTATGTAAACTGGGTTTCTCAACAAGAGTATTCAATCCTGCTGGTCAAGATGATATTGGCGGAGGATGTGGGCAATTGTGGTACTTTCAAGAATGGTTAAAAAATAATAAGTAAAAGAATGAAATGCGGAGTATTGTCTGACTTACATAGAATCCTTCCAGAAATAAAGGAAAGATGCGATGTTTATTTAATTTGTGGGGATATTATGCCACTAAAGATGCAGAGGAATGTTCCCCACAGCGAAAAGTGGCTTAAAACAGAGTTTGCTGAATGGATAAATAACCTTCCTTGTGAATTTGTTTACATGGTAGGAGGAAATCATGACTTTGCATTAGCAAATATGTATAAGGATGAATTTAAGAAGTCTAGCATATTGTATGCTCCTACTAAATATAAATTAACACTTTTAGATAATGAAGCTGTTGATTTATATTTTGAAGACAAAAAATATACCATATGGGGAACGCCTTATTGTAAAATCTTTGGTAATTGGGCATATATGTATGAACCAGAAACTCTAGAGGTTGCATATGCTACTATGCCAGAACACTGTGATATTGTACTTACTCACGATGCTCCTAGATTGTGTGGAGTAGGTACAATTTCCCAAGGCTTTAATGCAGGAGTCGAAGCCGGAAATACTTGGCTAGCCGATGAAATTCTCAGAAAACATCCAAAGTATGTATTCTGCGGACATATACATTCAGGAGAACATACATTACAGACTTTAGATGATATTAAATTAGTTAATGTCTCATTAGTAGACGAACGTTATAAATTAACATGGGATCCTTTGGTTATAAATATAGAATAACATCATCCAACGACGGAGTTGGAATTACTACTGTTTTATTTATAGTTTTCTTAGTATTAAAGCTTGTCGGAGTCATAAATTGGTCATGGTGGTGGGTTACTTCGCCATTGTGGATTCATATAGGAATTCTTTTATTGACTATATTTATTGTAATTATAATATCTGCTATAAAACCATGAGTAGAATTTTATTAATTGTAGATCCACAAATAGATTTTATCTGCGGGTCTTTAGCTGTAAAAGGAGCTGAAGAGAAGATGAATGCTCTTGCTAGTGCATTGCAGAATGAAAGTATTAATTATGATTGTGTAATAGTCACTAAAGACTATCACCCTTCCACTCACTGTTCTTTCGAGGAAAACGGAGGTCAGTGGCCCACTCATTGTGTTATAGGCACTGTTGGAAGTTGTGTATACCCTCCATTATGGAATGTGCTCAATAAATATAATATACGCATCTTCACTAAAGGAATCAATTCTGACAAAGAAGAGTATAGTATATTCGATAATTCAACTAACTCTGATTCCATATCTAATATTTTAGGCGGTGAAATCAGAGTAGTTGGCATCGCTGGAGATTATTGTGTGTATGAAACTATATGTAGTCTAATATCTATGGGTTATAGAAATGACATTGTAGTAGATACTAAATACATAGCTTCTATAGACGGAGGAGATAAATTATCCAAATTAATTAATACATATAAACTAGCTCAAATTAAATGATAATTAAATCAATATTAGATACAGATTTATATAAGTTTACAACTTCATACGCTTATATGAAATTATTTCCCCAAGCTAGAGGAACGTTTGAATTTATTGACCGTGATAATACTGAGTATCCAGAAGACTTCGTAGAAAAATTGTACCTAGAGTTTTGCTCTTTAGGGATGTTGCGCCTTACTAAAGACGAGCAGGAATACATGAATAGTAATTGTAGGTTCATTCCTCCGGTTTACTGGGAATGGCTATCTTCGTTCAGGTTCAATTCTGGCAAAATACAAGCATCTTTAGATAAAGATAAACATTTACATATCAAAGTAACTGATTATCTTTATAAGGCTACTTTATATGAAGTACCTATTCTTGCAATTGTATCAGAACTGCGCAACAGAATACTTAATAATAATTGTGATTTAACAGATGTTATTAAAAGACTCGCGCCTAAAATAAGACTTTCCAATGTTGCCGGAATTAAATTCTCTGAATTTGGCACCAGAAGGCGATTTAGTTATAATGTGCAAGATTCAGTAGTATCTGCAATTAAGGATTGGTCTACTTACTGTACTGGTACTTCTAATTGTTACTTAGCAATGAAATATGATATGCCGATGATGGGAACTCATCCTCACGAGTGGTTTATGTTTCACGGTGCCATGTATGGTTATAGGCAGGCTAACTATATGGCTCTTGAGAATTGGATAAACGTATATGATGGTGACCTAGGTATAGCGCTATCTGATACATACACCTCATATACGTTTATGAAGAATTTGTCTCGTAAGCAAGCTAAGTTGTTCGATGGAGTACGGTGTGATTCTGGGGACGAATATAAGTTTATAAACGATATGATAGCTCGCTATAAAGAACTTGGAGTAGACCCTACTACTAAGACTATTGTCTTTAGTAATGCTCTGGACTTTGATAAATGTCAGGATATTATGGAATACTGTAGAGGCAGGATTAGATGCTCGTTTGGTATCGGCACTAATCTTACCAATGATACTGGATTCAAGCCTGCCAATATTGTAATGAAACTTACTAGCTGTCAAATGAATTCTAGTCAGCCAATATTTGGGTGTGTCAAACTATCAGACGACGCCGGTAAGTATACTGGTAAAATTGAGGATATCCGAAGGTGTTTAACCGATTTAGGATATACATACAATATATAAACACAAATTACAAAAATGGAAAACTTAAATTATAGTAAAGTATTTGAAGTCCTAGTGGAGGAAACTGAAAATTATGTAAAAGCTAATAATCTTGAAGCAATGGTGTTAGGTATCAGTGGAGGAATTGACTCCGCTGTTGTTGCTGCCATCTGCCATGAGGTTAGTAAGAGAACTGGAATCCCCTTAATAGGTAGAAGTCTTCCTATTAAGAATAAGAGTGATGAATTTGATGTGTCTAAGTTAGTTGGAGAAGCATTCTGCAGTAATTTTAAGATTATAAATTTAAGTTTAACAACTAAGAGTTTAGTTGTGGAGCTTAAGGCAGAAGAATGTGCAGAGTTAACTCCTATTATGGAGGGCAATATTCAGGCTAGGCTTAGAATGATGTATCTATATAATCTTGCTTCAATCCTTAAGGGACTAGTAATGAGCACAGATAATCAGACTGAATATCAGCTTGGGTTCTGGACTATTCATGGTGATGTAGGTGATTTTGACCCAATTCAAGACCTGTGGAAGACAGAAGTTTATGGTTTAGCAGAATGGCTAAGTAATTATTATATAGATACCTTAAAGAGTCTTAATTCTGCAGAAGAAAAACTTAAGTATTGCAGAATGTATGAAGCTATTAATGAATCTATAGGGTTAACTCCTACCGATGGTCTTGGTATTAGTAATAGTGACTTAGAGCAGATTGGAGCTAAAAGTTATAATGAAGTTGATGATATTCTTAGTAGATTCATCCCATTCGAGAATTTCAGGAAGAGCTATGACTCAGCTGGACAAATTATGCATCCGCATGACCAAATGGCAGAGTATGATTGTTGGTCACAACTATGTTCCAGATATGGAGAGGATGTAGTTAATAAGGTGTGGAACCGCCATCTAGCATCAGAGTTTAAACGTAAGAAGGCACCAATTTACATATCAAGAGAAAAATATAATTAGTATAACAAATGAAAGTAGGATTTTTATTAGGAACATTTGATCCAATTCATATGGGTCATCTGTACATGATTACATCTGTGTTAAATGATAATTTAGTTGATGAAGTGGTAGTAGTTCCAACGATGCAGAATGTATGGAAAGAAAATAAAGCTGCAGACTTCCAACATAGATGTTTTATGGTTCAACTAGCCATTGAAGAAATTAATAATTGTACATTATCTAGTATTGATTACAGAACTCCGGACCCTCACTATTCTTATCAGACGCTCCAATTACTGAAGGAAGACTATCCTAATGAAGAGCTTTACTTGATAGTTGGCGCAGATATTGCAGATGAAATCAAGAACTGGAAAGAGGGTAGATGGATTCTTGATAACTTTAAACTTATAGTAGTAAATAGAGACGGAATAGCATTCAAAACTGGAGTTGATGGGTATATTAGTAATACCTTTAATATCAGCTCCACTATGATTAGGTACTTGATAAAGGATAAGAAGCAGATTTATCCTCTTGTTCCTAAAGCTATCAGTCAATATATTCACAAATTCAATCTTTATAAAAATGTCGAAGACTAATGTATATATTTCGTATAGTATTCCAAATGAGCCTAAGGCATATGAAGTAGCCGAATTATTAAAAACTAAAGGAGTTAATCCTGTTTATTGGAAAATGGGAACTTCGTATAGTAATGAGCCTTTATGCAAAGCTGATGCTGTAGTATTTATTTTAGGTTCCTACTATTGGTCAAAAGACCTATCTGATTTATCTGCAGGAGTTCATAAGGAGTTAGATACAGCCTTAATCTTAAATATTCCTATATACATTGCCTATAAACGTAAAGACGGAAGTCTTCAAATCTATAAAGCTGTAGTAGGAAACAACCAAATATCCGGAGTTGCAAATACTTGTTTTGAATCTCCTAGATCACAAAGGTATTGTCCTAGTAATTGCAAAAATTCTAAATCTACATATAAATCTACATATAAAAGGAGACATAAATGAAAAATTGGAGTTATACTATTAAAGAAGGAGAACTTGCTGGCAAGACCTTATGGTCTGGCCGGTATTGTGCAGTTGCTGCATTTGCATTTTGTAAAATAGGAGATACATGGTGCGTGTTAGCTAATCAACGAGGAAATGGAACTCCTGATTTTCAAGGTTATTGGAATTGTCCTTGTGGTTATTTGGATATAGAGAAGGCCGAAGATGCTTGCTCCCGCGAAGTCTTCGAGGAAACTGGAGTTAGAATTAATCCAGATAGATGGACGCTCTTTGGTGTGGAGACTGACCCTAAAAATGATAGCAACGGAAATGTAACTCTCCGCTATATTACTATTCTAGAATATGGAAGGGATGATATTTCAATATCTATGGAAGCTGTTTTAAACGGAGGAGGAGAGAAGAATGAGGTTGAAAAAATCCAGTGGATTCCTATTAAAGATATTGATAAATACAAGTGGGCATTCAATCACAAACAAAGAATTTTAGAAGCCATTTCCTGGCATAACGTTAAAGTAATAACATCAGAACCGTTAGAAAATCAAATAATACCGTGACATATTTTGTAAGTGGACATAGGGATATAACTAAAGAAGAGTTCGAAAAGTATTATGTAATGGCTTTAAGGACTGCTTATTACGAAGATGATAAACCAGAATTTGTAGTTGGGGATTATGAGGGAGTTGATAAATTGGCTATGGATTACATTGCAGAAAACTTCATGTGCCCGTTAACAGTATATCACATGTTCGATAAACCTAGACATACTCCTAGTGTAACAGATAGAATTCCTATTTGTTACAGTGGAGGATATAAAACCGATGAAGAAAGAGACTCCGCCATGACTAGAGCTTCTGATATGGATATTGCATTTATTAGAAAAGATAGATGGGATGGAGGGACAGCTCAGAATATAAAAAGAAGACATAGTATTAATTATAGCGCACAATAGATATAAATGGAAAATTCGTGGCTAAGGTTGTTAATAGTTTGGATATGTAAACATCCTGGAGAACTTTGTGTAGCAATAGGTGGGGCTATACTAGTATGTTTACTACTGTATATGATGTTTATGGTTCATACCTTGTTAGGGATTGGAGGAATAGGATTATTATTAATTTGTGTAGGTGGTAATTTAATCGAAGACTAAATGATACTAGGAATAGCTGGAAATGCTCAAGCAGGAAAGGATACGGCTTGTAAAATAGTGCAAGCGATAGACGTATGGGAAGCAAGCCCGTTATTTAAAGATACAAAATCATTAGAAGATTTTTGTAAAGTATGCGCTTTGAACGAATATAACTCTAACTTTTTAGCACACTCTGATTGGAAGAAACACAGTTTTGCAGAAAAATTAAAAAGATGTGCTGCAACAATTATGAATTGTGACGTACTTGATTTCGAATCTATTGGATTTAAAAACAGCCCAACTATCTTAGATTTATATAACTACGACGGAACTCCTATGACTAATAGAGAGTTCCTTCAACAATTTGGGACTCAGGTTGGAAGAGCTATTGATGTTGACTTATGGGTAAAGGCATTAATGAATGACTATTTACTAGAAATGGATATGGAGAATCAAATTAAATGGATTATTCCAGATGTTAGATTTCCGAATGAAGTAGAAGCCATTCATAAGCAAAAAGGTATTGTTTGGAGAATTTTAAGGGATGGAAGTGGTGCAGGAAATCACGAAAGTGAAAAATATGTTAAGTCACTAAACGTCGACCTTGAGATTGGCAATAATGGCAGTATAGACGAGTTCATTAGAAGCGTGATAAATGCTTATTACTATAGTAGAATAAACTTATTTAAATAAAATATTAAGGGCGGCAGTCAGGCATATACGAAAGTATATACTTGATTGTCGCCCTTATTTTTTTTCTATTCTTGAGAATTAGGAGCTGGGAAATTTTCAGTTATTAATGGTTTTAGAGGTCTAAATGAACCTGTAGAATCAGATAGCATTCTAAATACGTGCATATCTCCCGATAACACTTTTACACTATCATCCCACAATCCTTTATAGAACTCATACATAGGCATCTTAAAATCTAATGCTCCTGAGAATGTCTTAAATAAATTGAATTCTCCGCCAACATTATTTGCAATTCTAATAGCATTTTGCTCAGCGAGTGACAAAGAACTTTTATCTCTATCTCCAAACAATAAGTTTAAGATTAAAGCAATAAATCCTATGATTGCAACATCTTCTAAGAATAAAATGAAATTTCTGCGCTTAGCCGGATCTTTCCAAGCTTCTGCAGCTTTCTTAGGATCTAAGAAATTAAACATATCCTTTAAAGACCAGAATATGCCTTCCATTATTTTTCCTTGCCAATCAATGATAGGCTCTCCAGTATTTTCTGTAGTTTTTATTCTTTCTATAGTTCCGTCTGGATTTTCTATAGTCTTCCAGTATAATTTGGCCCCAGTGCCGTCTGGATTTTCTGTAACATGAACCCAGTGACCATAGTTATAAACTCCTCTCTTTAAAAACCATTGATTCTTCTTTGCAGACAAGAAAGTCTGGAATTGGTGAATAAACAAGAATATTCCTTTTTTCAAGTATAAAGATTTAGTATCGTGGTCCATATATCCAAACATACTATTGGATTCTTGCCTTATCATTTCAGCCTCTCTTTCAGTGTATGCTTGAGGCAAGTCTTCTTTATATACTCCTCTGCTATCTTTTTCCGTAGATAGAAATCTAGTAGAACCATTCGGCAATATAACTTTATAATTAGAAGATATAAAGTATTCCATCATAGCATTATACTTTGAGCGTTGGAACTGCCATTCATAAGAATTCATATCGGCATTCGGATCTGCTAAAAGATTAAATCTCTTGTCTTTTCTCCAATTATACTTTACAGTTCCGTCGTCCTGAATAGTATGGGCTTTGTAGCACCCATCCTTCATCATATATCCTATTAAAATAGTCATACGATTTAAATAGTCTGGAGCTCTATTAAACCAGAACATTCTATCCTTAAACCTCATTCCATCTATAATCTCATAATTCATTCTGTCTACTAAAGCATTCATATCCACATTGGCCATTCGATACTGCCAATTTAAGTGCTCTAGCATAGTGATTGTTTTTACTTGTTTAGCTGAGTCAACCCATACAGTAGTATAGGCAGCAGTCATATCTTTAATGCCAATTCTATCTTTATCAGTTAAAGAATTAGCGATAGCTTTTTGATAAAGGTTAAAGAATCCAGAGATTGTTTCTTTAGCTCCAGATAAGTAGTTAAATCCAAGAATGAAATTAGATGCTGTTGCCTTTAAAGTTCCTAATAATCTGAAGGTCCCCCTACTTTCTTTTGGAATTAGAGATTCATCAAATACAGCCGATTTCAAATAGTCATTTAAGAAATCAATAGTAGCTTGAAGGTCTTTATGAGATGTAGTTTGTATAAGCTGGAGAGATACGATCGAAGCATTTATAGCTGGAAGAATTTCGTCCATTTCTTCTTTCCGTATAACACTAAATTGATACATATCTTTTATATGTTCAAGATTAGTTTCATATATTTGTTCGGGCTTTCCGTTAGTGGCAGCCAACATGCTCTCTCTTGCTCCTGGAGAATTGGATACTTCAAACACATTATACATATCTGATAAAGTCTTTAAAGAATCTTCAGATATGTGCCGCTCTTGTTCTGTAGTAGTCATTCTAGGATTTACCATATCTAATCCACCATCTTCTTTTACGATAGCCAGACTATTTTTTCCGTTTACCATTTTCGACCAAGAAGATCCTCTCAATAAAGGAATCTCAAAATACCTTTCACCTAATTCTTCTCTAGTTTGATTTTGAAATCTTATTTTATTTAAATCCTCTAGCCAATATTTAAGATATTTTCTTTCTACCTGATTTAAATCATTAGATTGATCCCATGGATTTTTAACTTTAAATCTCTTTTTTCCATCTTCAGAATTGTCAATTAGACGTTTAAATATAATAGTAGCGTCATTTAAAAGAGTTCTTCTTAATGAACTCTGGCCCATTCCTTTATAGAACCCGTTTGTAACAATTCTATCCTTGTTCTTGTAGAATTCGTATCTATTAACAATGTTTCTGTTCGTTGCGCTCAATTTCATTGCAATAGTACGAACAAGAGGAATTGTATCAATAGTATTTAAATAAGTTCCATTAAGTAGTGATCCGTCCTTTAATTGCTTAACAATACCTCCGAAATATTTATTCCAAACATCATCATTGAAAACGTCAACCTCAGTACCACCATATTTGGATAGGGCATTAGCAACTTGGAAAAACAGAAGAGTTATAGGATTATTAATATCAGGAGCTGTATTTCCAGAGAAAAATCTATCTTGCAGATTTTTGAACATCGTTTTTAGTATCTTATACTTAGCCTCTTTAGTGAAGGAATCCTCTTCACCATCTGGAGTTAAATCAGTAATTCCTTTTAGTCTATTCTGTTGATCAGATTTTAATATACTTTGGTAGTATCTTACAACTGTTACAAATGGATCAGTAAATCTAAATCCGTTACGTTTTACCTCGGATGCATCTGCTAGAAGATTATAGTTATGTATAAGTTTCTCTTGATTTATATACGAATATACTACTTCACTACTATCAACATTTATAGATTTTAAATCTCCGATAGTAAAATCTCCTAAATCTGTATCAGTAAATGAATTAGCAATGGCCATTAGTTTCATTAATTCTATATTGCCGATTGTAGCTTTCATTGACATAGTATCTAACTCCATTTGCGGATTAGTTTTAAATCTCCCCAATAAAGTAGTGCCCTTTCCGAGATTAATTATATTTTCAAGTGGATATGGAGATAATGAAATAAAATCAATTTCTTTTTTAGATTTATTAACAAGCATTATAACATTCATTGCTGCCAACGATTCGTTAAGCATAACATCCCAATCAGGCTCTTGCTTATACTTAGAAAGATTCATTTCGAATAATCCCTTAGTAGTTTCGTAGATTCCGCTAGGTATTACATTTAAAGAAGCGCGATTTGGATTAAATCCCATATTTCCATTTATTCTATCCAGGGCAAATTTTAAATCTCTTGAAATAGTATTAGTAGTTTCATTGTCGTGCTCATTTTTTCTTCTTAAATAATCTTTAAATGCATCCTTAATTTCCTCTTCTGTATCTGCATATACAAATCTATTCTCTTTACTCGAACGAGTGGTGTCTACAAATCTATATCTTCCAGTGGCTGGGTCTATACTAACTCCATATTTTTTATCCTTATATAAAACATCGAAGTCTATAGCATCAATTTGATTAATTTTACTAACTGGAAAGAATTTAGAAACTATCCCAGAAACAGATTCTAATAAAGACTTATCAATCAATTCTTTACCTATTTGAATAGGAATGGCTTGTTCGATATTGTATTGCTGATTTACTCCAGGGATGTAAGTTATTGGTTCTCCGATATTTACGTCGCCAACTGCATGATTTAAATCCTCTTTATTAACATCTTGCAAAAGAACAGGAATAACCTTCATGGAAATATTTCTAGCTGGAATGCCCTTCTCTTGAAGCATTCTTTTATAGAATCCCAATTGGTACTGAATAGCACTTCTTTTATCTGAGTCCCATCTATCTTCTGGTTTAGTAGAGAGTTTTAGGTCATATATTTCTACTGATTGATTTCCTTCCTGATCCTCATAAACAACTAATAAGTCTATCTTACCTCTTATTCTATTGCCCTCACCTCCATCATGATCGGCAATATATTCAGTAAAGAATTTTACAGCTTTTCTACCTCTGTTTTTATTATCAATAATACTTTTCTTTAAAGCTGTTATTTGAGTAATAAAGGACTTCAATGCTTTATCTGAAACTCCATTAACATGTGTGGCATTCTTTCCAGATACATAATCCTTTCTAAATTTTGATCTAAAAATAGATTGTATCATTTCCACAGTTACATTTGAGTTAGAGGGAGCGTTAATAATTTGATCAAATATATAGTGAAATCCCCTACCTACTTCTTGAAGATATTGCCAAAATGGAAACTCGACTTTCTCGATATAATTATCAATCTCCAACAATGCTGTTTCTCTATTCGGAGCATCTGTAGGAACTTTTGCTTCAAGAGCTGCCTTATATGCTGCTTTGTCTAGATTATGTACGAGTTTTTGTTTAGCTATATATTTTAGTACTGAAAGGTATCCTCCGGATGTTACTTCATCTGCTTCTATAACATCATAGATGCTATCTCCAGAGCTTGCAAATGTTAATACTGTATTTTTTTCTCTATATGCTTTCTTTGCAGCACTTCTGTCTTTATCTAGAGTAGCTTTAGATTTTTCATAATCACTTGACAATATTGTAGTGTAATCTTTACTAAATCTGAAGGCATGATTAATCAAGCCTTCAAACTCAGTATAATGTAATTGTAGATAGTTATCTAGAGCCTTTTCAGATGTAAAGGTGATAATTTTATTGGTCTTATTATTTTTTAAAGTATATGAACATGCCATAATTATTCGCAAATTTCAACTAGTCTATAGCCTGAGTCTGTGCTAGCATTTTTCAACAACTCAGATTTTATATTACTTAATCTTATAGATTTTAAAGCATTTTGCTTGTTATATAAGGTTCTTTGTGTAGCATAGTTGTTATGGAATTCACTAAGAGTCAGTTGCATTATAGAATAAATATTCTCATCATAAAATTCACTAACATCAATTTTAAGGGCATCCGATAATATTGATTCCCAATCAACTTCCTCCAAACTAATATCCCTACCTCTATAGTCCTTAAGTACTCTAGTGAAATAATCAGAAAATTCATGTACTAGAGCCTCCTCTAATTTATCACTATGAGAAAGTTCGTCATATGCTCCATTGGTATTTATATCCTCATACATGTCCGAGCCTTCCATTTTGCCCACCAAATCGTAGTAAGTATCAGGACGTCTGGTTTTTAAATCAGCTAAGAATAGGTGAGAAATTTCATGAATCAATGTATCATCAGTCATTAAATCCCTATTTAGAATAACATCTCCATCGTACACAAATGCTTTTACATTATTTAGTGATGGGAATTGTTCCTTCATTTCTTCCATTGTAAGAGTTTTAATTCCCACTCCATTGTCTGAAAGATTTTTGGCTAAATCTTCTACAAATTCAGGGGTTGAAAGATTATCAGAATTTGTAAGTACATCAACACTAGTATCGGTGTCAATATTATTATCGGCTAAAGAAAATTCTAAGAATATTGCATCTTTCAATTTATCTACTGAAGATAAATAATTTCTTCTAATAAAGTTTTCACTAAATCCAGTTTTATCAGAAATTTCAGTAATTTCTTTAGAGAAGAATTCATATAGTAATGGTACAATAACTGGAGTATTTCCATTATGAACATATTGAACGGAATCTCCTCTTTGAATAAACATTCCGATATTGGTATATACTCCTCTATCTCCATTAGGCAATTCCCTTACTTGTGCTGTATATTGAACCCTTTTGACATCCTTTAGCTCGTCTTTGGTTATCAGTTCAAAATACGGATCTTTTCTTTTACCATCTACCCATGCACAATAATATCCATCATTCCTAGCTTCCATTACTGTCATTTGGTAGTTGCTAGTAGGAGTAGGTCGGAATACATCTCCCGGTTGTAGAGATTTTGTCTCATCTAAGTTTCTACTGCCAGCATGTCTATAAGATAAGACCATTTTATTTTCAAGCTCTACGTTGATATATTCATCCTTATTTTCTTCATTCTTAAGTCTAAATCTATCACCCTCATTTTTATGACGCAGTCCGTAGTTATATTTTTGAGTGTTAGTAGGAATCATACTAATAACCCCAGTCTTTAATAAATTAAACTGACTCAAGGGCTCATCGCTATTCTCTTCCATTTCTGTTAGAGTATCGTTGAGGTTTCTCCATACATTTCCTGAACTATCAGTTCTTTTAGAACTAAAGGCTCTTTCGAGAAATGAATCCCACTTGTAAAAATGATGTAAAGCGCTGTCAGTAAATTCTACAGAATTCATTAATCCAGTAAAGACTTTCACCCATTCAGTCATGTTAGGAGCTTTAGTTCTATCATATAGTCCTCCTTTACTCTGCTGATCAAATACAACTGGGCTTAGATTATTATGATCGGCTACAACGATCATAGCTTGTGCAAACTGCCCAATTCCATCTGAGTTCATATACAGAAACTGCTTTTCAGGATTAAGATAATCGTTAATTGAAGATAAGAAAGTTGAAAATGCAGATGCTGCCTTATTAATATTAGCTGTACCGTTTTCTAATGAATAGTCATAGTTCTCGTCATATTTCATAACAAGTACTCTTTTATTACCTTTCATAGAATTAATAGAATCGGCAGCTTTCATTAAAGCTTCTACCTTTTCATCGTAATTATCATCTACATTTAAATTAAACTCCGGATTTATTTCTATTCTAGGATTAGTTGTAGACGAGCCTACTGTTGCTTTTATATAAGGAATTTTAGGATTAAATACTATCTTTATTCCGTTCTCTGTAAATTTACTTTGGCTAGATGAATGGTTGAATCTTAACAATCTATTAGGAGTGGAAGTAAGGCTTTCATCCATATTGACATTTACATCTGGAATAAATAGAGTTTCAAATCCTTGTAAGCTTTCTGCATTAGTAAAATCCAAAGTATTTGTGGAAGCTTCTTGTATTAAATCAAGAATTAGGGTATTTACATCAAGCTTCCCTTTTCCGAAAGTTGTATATACATTCAATAATTTCTCTTGAATATCAGATTCTTCAGAGTCATTTGAATACTTTTCTACATATTTACTAACTTTAGTAAGATTGGATATATCATATATAAAGGCCGCAATAGGATTTGTCATCAATAATAGACGCTGACCTTTATTAGTTGGAAACAATCCAGCATCAAATGCCCCATTAGGATTAAGTGTAGTCAGTCTAAGTAACAAAGTATCATCATCAACTGTGTCTGATGTTGTAAAAGTTTCTGCATTTAAGAAATCAGTTTTGAATTTATTTAGGTCATTTACAGAAACTGAATAATCCCCAAAATTTATAGAATCCGGAAAATTTTGATTAATAGCTAAAGTTTCTAAACTCTTATACTGTGTTGAATTTAAACCTAGACGTGTAAAATATTCCTTATTTTTATTTATATTTATATTTTTGACTACTTCTCCAAAGATATGATCGCTGAGGGCTTTTTTAAGATTTATTATCTCAGCTCTATCAGCATACCTGGAAGATTGTGTATAATACAATAAGCGCCTATATGCAGAGTATTTATCTGGAATTTTAGAAAGTTCTTCCCTTAAAGCTGTGGGCTCTTTCATGATGGAATCATAGGCAGATTCTACTATTTTATACACTGCAGTTTGATTGTCTAGCAGATGATTATGTACATATACATAGCTTAAAGCTCCAGTAACTTTTGGGAGATTAAATATGTCTTCTTTATTTAAAACAACTAAATCTCTTTTATTTCCTAGAAATACTTGAGTTGGAGAAGTGGAAACTAATATACTTAATCTATTAGATTTGCCTCTATCCATTATTGTTTTAAATGCAGTTAAAAATTCCGAATGGGGAACTCCGGCTCTTTTATATATTTGAACCAATGTATAAGGATTCACATTTCCTATTAAATAGTCAGCAATGTACGTATTTCTATCAGTAACGTCCTCAGGAATTTCGTCTATATTTTCTATAGTATCTAAATCAGTTCTATTTAGTTCATCATTTAAATCTTCTAATTGACTGGCATAGTTTGAATCTGAAACAATTGTTTCAATAATATCACTCAGAGACGAGGTTTTATTCATATCCACGTCTCTGAATTGATATTTTTGCTTGCCTATAGTTATTTGAATACAATTATTCATCGCAAGTTAATTTTATTTCTGCTCTATTATTTGAAATAAGATTTACAAGTTTAGAAATTAAATCATTTCTTGTTTCCGTACTAAATCTAGTAAATCCCTTTGTAAGGAATGGCATTAACATTGTATTGTTGTCTAAGAACATTTCTACATTATTAGTTTGACCATATTCAGTTTCCTTTATAACTGTTCTTCCTTCTGAAATATCATACTCTTTTGAATATTTAGTTCCGTTAGGTTCTCCCTTTTTAATAAGTCTAATTACTAAATCATCGTACTTGTAATCTTCCCCTTCAACTAATCCATTCGAATCATCATTTAATACAGGATTTAATTTCCCTTCATAATTCATAAATTTAAGAAGTAAACTGTTCTCAACCTCAATTTTTTCATTTTTATCTTTTATATTTAAAGAATTTTCAAAGATTTTGGTTAAGGTATTATCTCCGAAATTATTCTTACTTACAATTAAGTTATATAAGAAGAATAAATCTCCCATAGTTAATTCTGAATTGGGGAGAGGTCTAGTATATTTAACTTCATCGAACGCTTTCAGATAATTAGAGAATGCAATTTCGTTAGCCTCTAATTCTAGGTTTCCTAAATCAATAGGTAATTTGTATAAGAAATTATATCCACCATATTGATTTTTAAAATATGTGCTTGTAAGTGCCTGAATAAATTTATTAGATGGATTCATTCGTTTTTGATCTGGAATAAATTCCTCTTCGAACCATAATTTGAAAGTTGCCCTATCGAATACATTTCCGAAGTCCAAAGTTTTTCCAACGGACGGCACAGGCACAACTTTTCCAGCAGAATTATACATTTTCATCCCTGGAGATAATGTAATATCTCCTACAGCATTAGACTTTAAAAATTTTATAATCATTGCATCGCTTATAAATCTATTAACTTCTCCCATATCCTTTTGGGTAAGTTGAATAATAGCTTTATCTTGTATAGCTCGAACAGCTAATTCTTTAGCTAAATTATTTTTTATAGTAAACGCTCCTAGAACCTTGCTGTCTACTGCTAATGCATCAAGCATCTTACTAAAATGAGGAACAGTTGTGATAATATCTAGAATATTAAACTTGTCTTTTGCAAGTTCGTAGTTATCAATCATCTTCTGTTTATATTCCTCATCTTGAATAAATTTAAGCAAATCGAAGTTTGTAGGCAAATATTCTTCATTATCGGGATTTAATTTGTTATTCTTATTAAACTTTCTAAATTTATTTGAAACAAATGATTCCAATTGATTTATATACCCAATCTTATCAACAAGTTTAGTTTTAATACCTTGATTTAAACTTCCGAAACGACCTAATCTTGTAAGTTCATCAGAACGTTCTTTTAAATTAAGAAGAACTTCCATGTTATGTAAATCCTTTTCAGTTAAAGTACTTAATTCTTCTCTTCTCGTTTTAAGTTCTTCTACATATCTAGAGAATAACAATCTCATTTTTTCCGGTTTAGTATCTCTAGAAGATGGATTATATAAATCAAGATCCTCCGAATATTCCGATTGCATCCAATCAGTCTCATCATATCCATCCATTATAGCTTCTGCTTCTTCTCTTGAAATTCTCTTTCTACGTTGTTTTTTAGTTACACGTAGTAGATTATCCCCAGAGTAAGCAGCATTATGTATAGCGTCTAGAAGATTTATATTAGTGATTTTGTTCAACACTTCAAAGAAGTTAGAAGTATTACTCAATATTTCTTCTAGCTCTTTTTTAAATTCTGGATATTTAACTAACTTATTCAATGTACTATCTCCCCAATCTAAAATAGATTGTTGATAAATAGAAGGAATATAGTTATCTGGGTCAGCCATCTCTGTATAATACTGAACAGCCTTTTTCAAATTATTTTTCTTACCACTTAAATACAGAATATCGCGCTTTGCTTTATTATTAGCCATAGTAACTGCTCTAGTAGTCATAAAGTCAGAAGCAGTTTTAAAATCAATACCAGTAGCTAGTAAATAAATATATACAGAAGCTAAATCCGGCCCCGCATTAATTTTTTCAAGAATAAGCTCCTTAGCATTATCTGTAGCTGCAGAGAGCAGTACTGATATAGTTAAAAATACATCTTCTTGAGGACCTCGTTTGTAAAGTTGCTCTGCAAGATTCAGTAAAGCAGGATTTTCTTTTGGATTTACTGCAATGTTAGGCAATGTTGGGGACTCCTTCAATTCAATTAAGTTTCCATTATTGTCATAAACATCTATACTTCCAGACTTTTCAGAGTCTGCAGTAGATGGAGATCCTTTTATATCATGGAAAGTATATCTTCCAAGAGTCTCTTCTGTCGCTGAATTTACCTTTTCATTATAATAATTTAATAGAATTGAGAATACTTTAATGCCGGTTGCATAAACTCCAATACCATCTTTACCAATGGAATTCTGATATTGCAAAATAACTCTCGCTCCTGGATTTTCATTAGAGACTAATTTACTAAATTGTCCAGAAGTAGAATTGTCTGCGGCGGTTTGTGCTGGGCCCATTGAAATAGGAGATGTAGCAGAAACTACATTTCTAACATCAGACCCAATTCTCCATAGAGCATTAAAGATTTTATTTTTAATTGCCTCTCTATATTCTACCTCGCTAAGATTATATTGACTGTGCTGATTTAGTAATTCTATTAAATCATCATTTAATCCTTGAATTATTACGACATTGTTATCTCTAGATGCAGGTAAGTCAGTGGTTTCTCTAACTAAATCAACTAATTTTCTATATAGCTCTGCAGAAGACATTATCTCTTCTGAAGTCTTTCCTAATAGATCATCATAATTTCCTTCAAGGATAAATCCTTCAGGATCTTCTGTATTGAAAAATCTTTTTCCAGAAGGGAAAGGTAAATCATGAGCTATATTTAAAATTTCTTCATTCAAATAATTAAATAAAGGACTCCAACTATAATATATTCCCTGATTAGAGATACTTGCTCCTAACATGTATGCTTTATCAATATCAAAGTCAGAACCCTGATACCAAATTTGTTCAACTGCAACGTAGCAAATATTAGTTTCACTTTCAGTAAACATCGCAACCTTCATATTCATAAATGATTGCATTGATTGTGATGGGATACGTGCTACAATAAATTTCGTGGCTTCTTGCCATGAAGTGAACATGTCTTGAGCAGATTTTTTTATTCTATTATTTAACGCTGTTTGAGAATGCTGATTAATTTGCTGCACTAAAGTAGATTTTTCTTCTTCCGAACTCACAGATTTTAGTTGCCCCTCCCAATTACTTAAGGCTTCTCTATCCTCTGCAGCAGTAAATGAAGATTCTACTTGTAAAGGTAATAATGTTGCTATGTTAGTATCTTTATAATTAAAGATTACATTACTATATAGTTTAGATTTATCAATTGCTTTAAGAGTATTTACATTAGAAGTTACTAATACTTTTCTACTTTTTCCTGATGAAGTTATATATGTATAGAATTTATCTTCATCTGTAACCCTATATCCTATTTCCCCATCAACTAAGACATACTCATTTCCATTTACTACCCCCTTATCAATTGATTGATCCTCTACCAGCATTCCTGACTTTATCATAGACTCAATTCTAGCTTGAGCTTCTGGATTGTTGTTGAGCATTATATGCAAGTGCTCTTTATTATTCTTCGTGAAATACATGTCATAGTTTCTAGAACTAATATCAGTATCAATATTTTCACGTTGTCTTGCTTCAAAGAATTTGAAGCCTTGTGCTGCAATCTCATCCAGAGAATCGCTAAGCTTCAATCCGAATTTAGAAGCAGTATTTTTTCCAATAGCTAATTCGTTAGCATCGAATCTGTCACTAGCAATGTCTGAAAAAATAGCATCTGTACTTCTATATGCTACAGGAATTCTAAATTTACCATTAGACATATCCATTAAATCTTCATTTATCAGATCTCTTAGATAGCTATTAATAGTGTCTTTATTATCCGTAGGTTTTAACGTATGCCCAAACTTTTGCTTTACTCTTTCCACAACCTCATTCCATGCAGTACGTAAGTTGTCGTCGGTTTCTACTAGTGTAGTCCAATTTTTTTCCTGCAAAGTCCAAGATAGTCTTGAAGTGTCTAAATCGAACGCATCAAATGTAACAATTCCCTTAGTAAGAGACCCATCTGGAAGTGTTATAATATGATTAGCAGAACGTAAGTTTCTTCCTTTAGAACCTAGTTTTGTAACAGTAGTTGTTCCATTAAGTCTTAAATCTTTAAGATCTAACAATCCTATCTGTCCAGGCTTGTTATTTCTGTAATTCATAACAAGAACAGGACTTTGATTTCCAATTCTAATCCAGTCTCCAGTTCTTACCTCTCCTATATCTACTATCACATCCATACTTCTAAGGATTGCATCTCTCTCTTCTGGAGTAGATACCTTATTAAGAATGTCTGTATATTTCCAGATTCCTCCGGCAGGATTGTCATAAATAGTTACAACATCGTGGGATGGATTAAGGATAGCTTGAAGTCCGCTATATTTACGTTTAATAATGTCTCTATTAATTCCATTAGTAAATCCATTAGTAAACATTCCAAAGATATTGTTGTCGTCAAATGGAATTTTGTATTTCATTTGGCTTAAACTTTTATCGCCAAGAATATCCTCTTTTACTAATTCTAGATATGTAGATGCTAAACCTAATCTATCTGTGCTTCCACTAGTGAATGTTTTCAATAAATTTCTACCTAGAATTTTATATACTCTAGTTTTATCATCCTCACTATTTAAATCGAAATTATATTCTTGTAATCCTTTAGCAATAACTCTACCAATATCTTCATAGACTTGATTTGCAAGTTCGTGGCTTGCACTCATTTGCTCAAGAGAAGACATTACCTGGGTCATTTCAGATATTTCAGAATCGTCAACAGCATGCTCTGCATTTAACTGTATTCCAATATAGTCAGGCTTAATTGAGACATAAGTAAGACTAGATCGTTGTTTTCCTAAGTTAGTATTATCTAATATATCCAATAGATAATTTCTTCCGATATTCACAACTTTATCCGAAATCTTACTTATATGAGAATCAATTTCCTCTTTCCTCCTCTTAGTATATTCTTCATCTAAATCTCCTCTAAGTTTGCTTCGCTGTATAAACTCTTCTGCTTCTAAAGTTAATACTTTATCAATTTCATCAAGTTTTCCAGTTTCATCTAAAGTCCTTAAAAGAATTTCATCTGAGAAGAAGAAGCGTTTATTTTCATTAAAGGCCTTTTGTTTAGCAGTTTCATATTCTCCTAATAAGAATTGCTTATATTCTTCTGGAGCCTCTCTTTTATAATCGTTTATTGTCTGTCCTTCTTTAAGTCTTTTACGGATAAAGTTTTCAATAGCAATTCCGTTATCATCATCAAATGATAAGAACGAGTTGTGCTCTGCCTTTGCATGAGTTTTGCCGATGGTGGGATGTCCAAAAATTACTCTATCTGAATCAAGTAAAGTAGGAATATTTGGATTATATCCGTTTTTAAAAAGGCCTCCCGGATTTAAATTAGCCATTCCATTCTTTACTGCTCCTGCTGTTGCCAGATAAGCAACGTCTGAGAATTTCATTGGCTGATAATATGTGTTTTGAGAAATATCCTTAGTTGAAGTTGAAGGAGCAGGAATCTTAATAGTAATTCCATGGTTTTTGGCTTCCTGAATCAAAGGATTTTCCATAAAATTGAATCTATTAAAAGCCACTAGATTTCCAACTTCAGTAATTTTATCCAATGACCCTTCAGAGAATTTAAATTCGCCATCCTCTATTTGTGCAGAGAACTCTCCACCTAAAGCCATCCACAAATCATAATTAGAACTTATATCCACAGTAATTTTTTCAACCGCTTCTTTGCCATTAATTATGATGGGATTTCCTAAGCTGCTAAGTTGAACTCGCTCAATAGTGTATTGATTATTTAGTTTTCCAGATTCATCAAATCCTAATTTGTAAGTCTTTGTGATATTCTTTATCTTCCAAAACTTTAAAGAATTTCGGTCTCTATATATCATTCCACTATACGAGATTTTTTCTCCATTTCTATCAACTGTAATATCTAGATTTGGAACGTCCCATGGATTATCTGCCATTTGTTTCATTAATGAATTACCTATAATTGCTCCAGTTTGAGCATTTCTCATATATTCATTAGTAACTGTAAATGTTGCGCACTTTAATAATCCGGAAGATAAGTATCTAGACATAGAATAATACCCAAGAGGCTTTCTATGAATAGGGCTCATTTTAATCTCCTCTAAAGAATTTTGCTCATATCGAGCTATCATAGGATGTAAAAATATACCTCCATCAAATTGTTTTGCTCCTTCGCTATCTCCTTGTATATTAAATACTGGAGTAGATAAGTCTTCTATTACTGCAATTTTATATCTTTCAGGAATTCCAGTAATTTTACCTTTAATGGATGGATGAATTGTTGCTCCTACAACTACTCCACGTTTATACATTGCTGTAGTACGTGCTGCTTCTTCAACTAGCTTATCTCTAATAGAAGAATCATTTCCAGTAGATGCTCCCTTTGCCGGATGTAAGAACGGCAATCCTATAGTAGCTGTGTTATAGTTATCACTAATTAAATTATCAAGAGACTTAAAAGAATTTAGCTCAGGATTTAAATATACTTCATAATTCAAGTCAGAAGAAGCCTGCATCAAATCGACATTGTCTACAATATCATATTTATCTCCGTTCTTCTTTAAAATATAGAAATTATTTAACCTTTGTGTTTTCCCATCTACCCATATATTTTTATAAGTAGCTTGCTCATCAGAAGTAATTCTAAGTTTATCATACAGAGCTTGCTTAGATTTTGGAGTTAATTTTTTTATAAGGTCTAGTTGAGATGTAGACATATCAATATTATTTGTTAATGTCTTTATCTCTGATCCATTCTCGTCGAATAAATCAAACTTAACTCCACTCATTTTTAAAGTTAGGGCATATAATTTATCCTCGGCTTTTTTCTTATCCCAGTAAGAATCAGGAATATTATCAATAGTAGTTTTTTTAGAAGAATCTTTTAAAGAGTAATTCTTTATATTTTCCAGTAAGGTGGTATTAAATTGTATTCCTTTTTTAGTTTTACTATAGTGGACTTCTGGAAGAATCTCTATATAAAATCCTGATTTCTGAAGGAATAATACCGCTTGATATATTCTATTCTCGTCTAACTTGGATAGCAAAGGGATGAAGTCATTCAGAGTTAAATTGCCTCTAAAATTATAAGAGGTTAACGGAGTATCTCCAATATAGTCTGTAACTTCCTCAAATAACCCCTTTAATTCCGGAGTTAAAGAATTGTATTCTGTGATAGTTATTCCAGTGCCATCCTCGCTTGGAGTAATCAGTTGGGTAGCTAAAAATAGTAATTTATAGTCTTCAATTAATTGTTTGGATAAGCCTTCATACATTCCGTGTAATGTAGAAAATCTAAGTCGATTAAGTTCATTAGCAGACATTTCTCCCAAACTCTTATTTGTAAATACAGTATTACCATAAATGTCCGTATACGTAAATTTAGAATCAACATCAATTAACTTAACCCAAATATTGGATTTATCAGAATATGTGGTTGGCTGTATAGCAACAACTCCAGATAATTCATTAGATTGCTTATCAGCAGAAGCTTTACTTTTTAATTGAAGATAATCAAATACAAACTGAGAATACAATAACTCATTGGCTTGCATTTTGAAAACATTCTTAGTTTGACCCTCAGCATTAGTAAAGTCGGTCTTTAGAGCAGTTCCCTTTAATAATTCGTTATTTGTAATTAGTAAGTTAGAATTCATCGGATGTGCAGGGTCTAATCCGGCTTCCTCCTTCACATCATTAAAGATATATATATCGTCATTACCCGCACTGGTTAAACGATACTTAGAAAGGTTATTTCCTTCTGCATTTTTTACATGTCCTTTAGTAGTGTCTCGATTATTTACAGCTATCGTTCTACTTAATGCTTTTAATCCGGTAAGAGACCCTAAAATACCTCCAATTCTTGGAGATTCTAAGTTTGGCTCGTAGTAAACTTTAGCCTTACTACCTTCTGGCAAAACTACAGAGAATGTACTTTCTAATATTTCTTTAACTGTGTTTCCTGTAATTCTAGCTCTATTTTGAATATCAGCACTTATTATTGTAGCTACAGCAACATTGACAAATCCTTTCAATTCATCATTTGTATTGATTTCTGCAGCAGTTTCTAAGAATGTAGAATCAATGGGTCTTTCTAGTATATCCCATAAGAAATTACTCCATCCTTGCTTATTTCCAAGAATATCAGATTTGAAATCCTGCACTAAACTTCCGTTTCTAGTAAGGTCTTGTGTAGCTAAATTAAACCCATATCTAGCCCCGCCGACACTAAAGTTAACGTTAGACGCCTGTCCATATTGGTCCTCATTTATAGAAATTTCATATTTAGCAAAATTTCCTATATAATTATCAAATTTACTTTGAATCATCAAATGCTTCTCTAAGTCTGTCTGTTTTTGAGAAATAGATTCACTATCGAGAAAGCTTACAACATAAGATCCAGAATCTGAATTATAAGCATACTGCAGATAGCTTACTGGAGAAGTTTTATTGATATGATTTAAGACCATAGAATATAGATTCATTTGGTCTGGAGATATGATAGAACTTTCCAACGCAGCTAAACTTGAAGGATTGGATTTATTAAAAATATAATGATATATACTATTAAATGTAGGATATAAAGTAGCATCATTTCCTGTAAAATAAGTACGTCTATTATCACGTGCAATTTTTACAATTTCCTTTATAGCTTCTCTAGGGTTATTTCTAATCTCTTTAACTGTACCTTCGTTAGACTTAGCAATATCTCTAAAGATTCTAATTAAAGAATTAAATGCTTTGAATTCTACAAATTGTCCAGTAGGTTTCCCGTTAGAATCCAGTATAGGTAAAGAATTAATAAATAATTGGACTGCACCATTAACATGCTCATTTATGTCTTGAAGTTCGTTATTATAGTCTTGTTTAATATGTTTTCCTAGATTGTAAGAGTATTTAAATCCAGACTTAGGCTCTACATGCCCACCCATAAATCCTCTTGCAACCTGTATTATATCTTTACTGTGATTATGTAAGAAATAATCAAAATTAGTAAGCATTACAAATTTATTATAGGCATTTATAATGTCTATATCATCAGATTTAAATGATCCAGAAAGTGTATACGGGTAGAAAAATGTTCTAGCACTATCAATTAGCTCATTGTAAGTGTCTGTTTGAAAATCCTTACCTATATACATAGACAATTCAGGAAGATGTAAATCTTTAGCTAAAGACTTAAATAACTCATTTTTATAATTTCTAATAGAAGTATTTAATTCTCTTGTAGTGGATACTAATTCTGGGCCCTCTACTCCATTATAGTTAACAAACGAAAACCTAACTATATCATTTTGATAAAGCCTAATAAACCTTTCCTGATCATTAATATTATCAAATACAGTACTAAGGCCATCTTTCATTGATGGAATCGGTGCTTGAGGAAAGTCGTTAGCTTCTGGGGCTATATTTTCAGAATCTTCTTCTACTGCTAATTCGTTCCAATTTTCAGTAACAAAAGTTTCCACATCTTCTTGATTATCTGCAAACTCCATTGCTCCTTCATAACCTTCGGTATCGTAAGAAATAAGTTTCTTAATAATCATTTGTAAACTTTGCTGAGATGGAACTACAGCACAATCATCTTTTAAATAGTTTAAGGCAGAAGAGATAAACTCTCTCCTACCTTCAACTGTTCCTAGTAAATCATCCGGAAGATTTTCAAATGCCGCATCGTATGCAGCAATTATCTCTTCTACAGATGGTAATGTTTTACATTTTGCCATTAGCAATTTGATTTTCCGTTTTTACTATTAATATATTCGGTTCTAAGCGTTGTAAATATACCTGCTACTTTCTCAATTTCGGGAGTTACTTCATATCCAGTAACTTGTTCTATTATGTCTAAGAATCCGGCTTCTTTAGCAGCAAACCCCTTATTGATTATCTCTTCAATATCCTTAGGATTGAATGATCTTAAAGTATTTACAAGTTTAGCTGCCTTATTATATGCAATAAGCTCCTTTTTATTCATTTTAGAAATATCTACAGGTTTTGTTCCTTCTTTAATGGCATCATCGATACCTTTTGCAAATATTTCCCTGAATTTTTCTAGCTCTTGTTCTGCATTAGGAATAACTTCGTCTTGAGTTACAGATACCTCTTCGATTCTCTGATTTCCATCATACAAATAAGTGTATGTATATCCATTAACTTTAAATGTAAACGTTTCATCAGATTCATTATATTTAATGTCCTCTGGTTTTAATATAACCGAGCTTATGTTTGTATTTGCTAGTAGCTCGCCCTCTGCTATAAAGTCTGATAATGTGCTTACACTATCCATATTTGCACGCACTTCAAAATCACTAGCTAGATAATGTCTCGGAGTAATGGATACGACTCCACTAGAATTTACAAATAACTTTCTAGGCAACACTCTTAATTTCTCCCTTATTCCAGACATAAGCTGTACTCTATAAGATTCGATTTTCTCCTCTAGAGTATTTCCTTCTGGAGTAATATTAGAATTAAATACAGCTTCAACAGCTCTTAAAACCTCATCTTTCTGCAAAGATACATTATTTTCTATAGATTTCCTAATAGATTCCTGTAAATTTTTATTTGCAGTTTCTAGAGCATCAGCATCTTCAATTTCTTGAGAAACTGGATTTTTTATAGCAGTTTCAGGAGCTTCCTCCGCAACAACTTCTGGAGCTTTATTAACTTCAAATTCCGAATTAGAATTAATTGCAGAATAGTCTACATAATAATTAGGAGCTTGAATAGGACCATCGAAATATAGATCTTTATCGCCTAGTGGAGATACATAATACCCATTTTGAGGTTCGTCCGCATTAGACGATAGCCCATTTGTCCAAATTCCAAATTTATATAATCCTGCGAAATCTAAAGCATTTTGGAATACATCCCAATACTCAGTACCTCTAGTCATTACATTATCATATAGAAGTCGTCTTATTACTGAGGTAGATGAAGTAAATCCCATTATAAATCCCTTCTTTATTAGTGGTAATAAAGCATCAGTCGATTGAATTGGGAAATCATTCAATTTTGTTCGTATTTCTGTGAAAGTATTTACTGCATTCTTTTTAGTAGTTGCATTAAACTTCTCAGAACCAGTTCTAAGTACTTCTGGAGTTTTTTCGGAACTATAAATATCATTATTAGGATCGGTCAATTTATCTAGAAGAGTTGTTAAATTCTTATAGTCTCCAGATAAATTAGATAAAAGATCTACAACCACTGAATCTACAGAGGTGCGCTTATTAACTAACCCAATATCTTCTAATAATTCCATTGCAACTTCTGTTGAAACGGGCTGGGAATGGAATCTAGAAATTTGTTTTATAGAATAAGGATTACTTTCACTCACCTTTTCATCTGTACTTCTAGAGCTCTTAAAGCTTGAGGCTAATTTCGTTCTGGAAGTAAACAGCTTTCCTACTCTAAGTTCTGGAAATTGGGATTCTAAATCGTTAAGTATATCTTTAATCAAGCCCTTAAGTCTGTTTAATTCTATTTCGTCGACTTTTCCATCGGGACCAATAGCTATTTGGGATTTTACCCAATCTGATTCCTGCGGAAGGACTAACGAATCATTAAAAACTTTAATTCTATCATTATATTTTGCTACATCTTCTACGGAGGCTTCTTGCAAAGATGCAAGGCTGTACAAAAATCTGGCAGCTTCTACAGGCCTTGCCAGTTTATTAAATGCTTCTACTCCATAGATTCTACTTCCCTTGCGCCCTTTTTCCATCTGGCCCCACTCCCCAGCAAATTCTTTTAGAGTTAGACCCTTGAAACTTAGAGCACCCTTACTAACAGAGAATTGAACATCTCTGGGAGGTATCTCATCAGTTTCTTTATATTTAGATAGAGTATGGATTTTATTAACATGGTTTCCAAGTAATTCTCCACTAGATGAAGCCCATAAGTCGGAAGAGATAAACACCACAGGGTATCCTTTTGATATACTAGTATCTCTATCCGATTCTGTATCAGTATCTGCGTTGTAGTATACAGGACTAAATATTAACTCAGGATGGGACTCTTTAACCATATCCAACGTAAACCCTCGATTAAATTTCTGTCTAACTTCCGGCAACCATTTATAAGCACTCTTTTTTGATCTGTCTACCTTAGAGGAATATACAAAATTTCCATATTGTATTCCTGTATGTATAGCATTAAAGTCAGAAAGCCTATAATATACCTGACCCTTTGCATTTATCTTAGAAGATAGAGTCTTTCGGTCTTTAAGAATATTAACGAATGTTTCGTCTTCGGAATTTTCTACAATTTTATCAAGACTTGATGTAGAACCCAGAGTTATATCTAAAATTCCTTTATTTGTTTGAATTTGGAATACTATTCTCCCGAATAATGTATCCTGTTCTAAAGGCTCAAAGTTCTCTACATTATATGCATTATCGTATCCTGATTTAAACTTTGTTATCTTAAATAAGAAGTTTCCATTAGATACAGCATTCTTAAATGCAAGTAGCTTAGACTTAGGATCTCCGTCAAAATATCTTTCTATAAATGGTCTTAAGATTCTGTAAAACTCACTCGCAGGAGATAATTTTGTACTAAGCAGCTGATTAATATCGGACTTCTTACGCATGAATAAAGAGCGAATGTAAGCTAATGATTTTAATAAATCCACATTATGTGCTCCATATAGAGACATTTTTCGCATATCGTCTATAGTCATTCCGTTAATAAATTCAGAAAATCCTTGCAAATCTTCTGAAATATTGTTTTCTATAGGTGCGGCAGATACTACATTGTTCTCATCTACATTTAAAGCTAAATGATTGTAAAAAGAGTTCAATTGGAACGTCTCAGCCTTTAATCCATTATGTTCCTCATCAGAACTTCTCAACTGCTTCATTGCCTTTCCTTTCATGATAGAAGCATGTTCTTCATCAGCTTTTTCTGCTTTAGCTCTACGTCCAGCTTCCGCATCATCTGATTTATCTACGATAGGTTGAATTCTATTAGATGTAACCGGATTTGTTGGAACTTCTGTTTCGGCGGGAGCTACTGAGGCATCTCCAGTTTCTAAAGCCTCTCCTTCGGTTTCACTTTCAGCTTTTTCTTGAGCTTGCTTTGGAGGAAGTCCTTTTAGAATTTCTAATATAGAGCTCTTATATTTAGAAATATCTTCTTGTTTAAGTTCAGATGTGCTAGTGGTATTAGTTCTTTCAGATTTACTAACTAAATTTTCCTTCTCTTTTCTTACCATTATACTTCCATCAGAAGAACGGCTCATTAGAGTGTAGAAATATCTAAGATTAGAAGTAAACATAGATGGCTTACTAGTCTCCGACCATGAAACATCAATAATTGTATATTTAAACTCAGAGCCTTGAACATCATGAGAATCTCTTACAACTACTTGTCCAGGATAAGCATCTTCTAGTTTCTTGAAGGTATTCTTTCTAAAGTCAGATAAAACATTATCAGTAATTAGTGCTATACGTTCTCCTTCTTTCAGTCCTTTAGCTAACTTCTTTAAGTAGCTTTCAGACAATTCTGAAATATCAGTAATCTTATCTCCGTGAATAGTTACAACTCCATCTTGCTCATCTTCGTAATATTTAAGAGTAGTTTTATTTTTTAAATCTCTTATGTAGGAGTTAATATGAAGAGGTGAATTAGTTCTATTACTAGCCTCGGCTTTATCCAATATAACACTAAGCAAACTACTAATTTTACTAGTATTATCTTTTTTATGGACATTGTTAGCTCTAATACTAGCCATTAAAGTTGGAGTACTTATATAAGCTCCTGTTAAATCAATATCTGTCTCAGATTTTCTATTTATTATGCCCTCTTGCTTATTATCACCCAGAGCAAAAATAGTCATTTTTTTATTATTTGGCAAAAATCTGTTTAAACTAGATAATGCCTGAATTTCCATTCCGGAGAAGTGGGTATACTCGTCTATAAACAATACATCTGGGATAGCTGCTATATTAACATCGTCTGCAGTTAAAAAGTCGGAATTGAATATTGAATATTTTCCATCCTTTATATATTTAGAGTTGTCAAGTTTTCCTAAATCAGTTTCCGGATTTCTAAACTCTGCGATTGCGTCTCGCATCTTAACCCATCCTTGCTCAGTAAGAAGAGCCTTAAATAATCCAAGTCTATCATAGCTTTTCTCTTCCCCTAAAGTCGCAGCAAGTCTTTCTCCAACATCTTCTGCAGAACCTGCTACCATAACTTTAACATCTGGATTGTCTGCTTTAATCATATTATACGCAGTTAAAGCAACTCCAGTTGATTTACCAGTTCCAGCTCCTCCAAGTGAAACTATGATGTTCTTAGTAAAAGTATTATTTGGTTTCCAATCGGGGTCTTTAAACGGAGATTGTTCATGAAGTTTTTCTACATATAAATTAAAGAGTTCAGGATTCTTATATACTGCAAACATTTCTTGCACATTCAGCATCTGATTAAAGAATGGAGCATGCAAGGGATTATCTAGAATAGCTTGCTTTAAAGTTCCTTGTAAATATTCAGGATCTACAGCCATCATTGTTAATAAATAAGTAGCTATATCTTCCCCCTTAAAATCTGAATATGTGGAATTATTCTTTATTTTAGAAGATATTTCATCATTAAAATCAACTATTTTTCCACTAGTAAGTTGAGTAATTATTTCCTCTTTTTGCTTTGGAGAAAGATTAGTAAACTTATCGAAGATTTGCTTATGAACCTTTAAAAGAATATTGTTAGCAGCAGTTAAAGCTGATGTATCACTCTTTCCGCTATTAATAATATCATTTAAAGTCGATATTTCATCTCCTGTAAGAAAATCTTCAGTGATAAGCTGTATAGCATTTCCATTATCGTCAGTATAGGTTAAATCCTTTATTTTAGATAATGGAGAATTTGAATCTACGTTTCCACTAAATATTAAGGCAAACATACTATTAATTCTACTCATAGTCTTGTTGCTGTCAGCAGTTTTACTAAGACTATTCATATCAGATATAGCAGTGAGCCATACAATTTTTTGTTGTAATGTATTTAACTCTTTCTGTACTAAAACCACTTCCTCCTGAGTTAAAGGAACATCTTCTATCATTCCTACACTTCTTTTATACTGATTTGACATATCAACAAAATCAGTACCTTGTACTAAATACGGAAGAATGGATTCATTTAAAATAGTAATTGCTGCAGATGCTACTTGCAATTGCTCTCTAGTTAAACTACTACTAAAGATATAGTCAGTTAAGTTATTGAGTTCAGAATAGTTTCCTTCTTCATCTCTTATTAACTTAAATACATCTTCTCCGGATATATTTAAAGATAATGTAGAGAGCATTTCCCAGATAGGATTGTTAACTAAGCTGGACTTAGCTAAATTATTTATTTCGTCTATTAGAGAAATTCTATCGAATTCTGAATTTAGATATTTAAGTAGGATGTCATTTATGTCCTTGTATGTACTTCTAAAATCTTTAGAGTAAAGATTTAAAGCGTCATGGGATAATTTACCTTCAGACAATATCCCTCCCACTAAAGTATCTGTAGATTTTCCTTTAAATTCGCTGTATAATAATTCTTTAAAGGAATTCTGCATTTGATCGAGAGTTAGTGCGTAGTGTCCATCTTCTCCTTCGAATAGATAGTATGGTCCAGAATATCTTGATTCTTCAAGGTCCTCTTTATTTGTAACATATTCAGGAAGTTCTTCGCTGATACCTAAAAAGACTGAACCTTGGACTATATCACCAATTTCCTCATAGAATGTATAATCCTTTAAAGATTCCATTTGAGCTTCCTCAGTCATGTATCTAATGAAATTATCAATACTGAATCTATTATATCCATTTATAACAGAATCAATCATATCTTTAATCTCATTATCTATAAATCCAGATTGATTTACTAAATTCTTAATAGATTCGAATAATGCTTGAAGCTCCGCAGTTCTTCTTTGATTTAATACAGGATTGACACCGACTGACATATTTTGGGAAACACCCTTTATCATATTTGATAAATTCTGTTTATAGGCTTTGCCCATTTTCCCATCCTTGTCTTCAACCTTCCAAATTTCTTCAGTTAGATACTTGTCAACAGTTTCTTGTTTTTCAGTAGGGCTTAGATTAAATCCATTTGGATTAAGATTATTTTGCTCTATTATTTCATCATCAGTTCTTCCCGCTCTAACTTCATCTTTATAGGCTGCAATTTCATCATCAGATAATCTATTTATTCCTTGAGAAGAATTTAATTGTTCTACTATTGTGTAGAATTGTTTCTTCATAGCAGAAACCTTAGAGTCTCTATATTTCATAATAGATGGGGACACATCGGCCTTCATATTCTTCCATATTTCAAAGCCCATGTTATATTTATCGGCTTCTCCTAATTTTGCATATCCTTCATAAGCTTTTTCAAGGTCTTTCTTCTGATCATCTGTTGCAGTTGAGTAGTTAATGCCTTTTGCATATCTTGCGTAAGAATATATATCAGGAGCAACAAATGGATTATTCAAGCTTCTACTTAATCTAAAAGCTATCTTTTCGATATATTCTCCGCTATTCTTTCCGGAAATTATATTGTCAAGTTTTTGTTTAAAGTCCCCTTGTTTCTTTTTGATAGTTCCAACATCTGCTTTCTCATCAGCAGAACGCAATTCTACAGTCGCATCAATATATCCTTGCAGTTGATTTCTAAAATCCCATAGAATATCCTCTCCTGCTCCAGTCTCAGCTAATTTAGTAAGTCTTAAATCCTTCATTAAAGCATTATCAACAACCTCACTATCACTCATGTTATAGCCTTCAGCATTAATAATGGCATTAATAGTATTTAAATAATTAATCAGATAATTTCCGATAACATTGTTTTGGCTTTCTTCTCTAGTCTTAGCTGTTTCATAATAAACTTGACCATCATCGGTTTTGTTTGTTACTAAATTCATAGATAAAGTAGTGGAACCTAGTTCTCCCTTATCCATTGCCTTTTTTATATATTCAATAGATTTCTTTACTCCGTTATTTCTAATAACTGTAGCAATATCCATTGATAATGTTTCGGGAATTTTCTTCTGTATTTCTTGAATTCCATCTCTCAGGTTTTCCATTTTAGTAATTGCAGGAAAAATAGCACCGCCTACAGCGCCACCTAATGCAGACATGAAATATCTTTCCAGAGGATTACTTTCTGCAAAACTATAATTTCCTTTTTTGGGAGTCCATCCGAGTTGATTAAATGTCCAATCAAGAATATTACTAGTTTCAAATACTGCATCTTGTAAGGCTTCTTCCGATACTTCTTCGACAGATTCTGTTAAAGATTTAGAAATCCATCCTTCCGGATCGTCAACAAGATGTTTCTCATAGAAGTCTTTAAACTTAGTACCTAAGCTTTTAATCCATTTAAGTTTCCCAGCATTAGAAGTGGCAGTTGCTCCCTTTTCAACAAGTTCTAATTGAGGCTTCATTTCCTTTACAAAGCCTCTTATTAATCTTTTATTAGCTTGTTTTAATTCGTCGAGCCCAAGACCGCTAAGTGCAACTTCTCCTAGAGAAGTGTTAAATAACTTATTAAATCCGTACAAGGCAGCCCCCATTCCTATTGCTGTAGTAGCATCGCTAAATCCGTTCTCCTTAAAGGTATCATACATGTCTTTTGTTTGAGTCATAGCCATGTAAAACTGAGAACTGTTCTTTGCAAACTTACTGACAGCCAATTTAGAATCGGTTATTATATTTAATAAATCATTGTCAACCAATCCTTTATAATCTTTTGCAACATCACCATCAGCAATAGCTTGTTTTAACGTTTTACCATAACGTCTCACATAATCGGATTCATGCGCATCTACAAAAGCTTTAGCTTTTTTAGCAGCCCCTCCATCCCATCCAATCCATTGTGGAATTTTAGCTATAGAACGTTGTTGATAAAGCTGACCTACTACATCACTAATAAGTGAAGCAAATTGTTCGTAATTAAACATCCCCTCACTCCCCTCATCACTAGTAGAAGTATCGAACTTTCTTACAAAGGCATCAGTCTTATTAAGTAATTTCCATACTCCAGGTCTATCTTCTGCATCACTATCAGATACGGCATCTACTAAAGTCTTTCCAAATATTGAAAGTGCCTGTCCAAAATACATTGCTCCAGTGGCAATTCCATAAGCTTGTCCTACATAAGGTATTAACATGGGTGCTACAGTAGCTGCAAGCTTTAAAGTAGTTCCTAGAGCGCTCTTTTCTACACCATCAGAAGCTAAAAAGTTATACTTATCCCATTTAGAGCCTGTTGCAGTTAGAGTATCAGTGATATGTAAAAAATGCTTTCCAGCAGCTTCTCTATCTCCGAGGGTTTCATAGAAAGGCATTCCATCAGCATTTAACTTATATTCGTCTTTATAGTGTTTTATTTTTCTGCCTTCGTTATCTTCGTGGAAGCCATCTTCTTCCCATCGAGCTTCAACTAGAGGTTCTAAGAACATGAAGTCGAACACTCCCCTTTTATCGTCATCATCTGGAGTCCAGTCTAATTCTTTTCCAGTTCTAACATCAAAAACTCTTTGAGTTTGTGCAGCTTGTCTCATTGACAATGTTCCAGCTCCTTCTCCAAATAGTCCATTTATACCTCTAGATTTAAGAGTTGGATTGGCGACCTTTTGTACAAGAAAGGAAGGAGTTTTAATTTCTGAATCATCATCAGCGAAGATGTCCAAAGGACTTGAAACTACTTTATGAAGGAACTTATCTTCTAAATCGTCTTGAACAAATGTATTATATGTTCTATTGGCACTATCGTAAAATTGGTCAAATAATTTCTTATCAAAGTTTCCTTCTGAATCTTTAAATTGTTCTTGAACCGCAGGAATGTCCAGATAAGACTCTCTAGTACCTAAAGTAGTATTTGAAGCATTTAATCCTGCAGCTTTAAAGTTTGCAAAATCTTTATCAGGATTATAAAGTATTGTTGCTAGCCAATCATTTTGTTGTTCATTGTTCATTGTTACTTATTAAAATTTGTAGGTCCCATAGGTTTAAAATTACTTTGTATCTGACCTTTTTGTTGAATTCTTCTGGCATCAAATAATGGTTTTGGAAGATTTATATTTCCAGTTCTAGTTGCAACACTGATTCTATCTCCTGCAAGAGGCATTAATATAGTTCCTCTAAACATATCTGATGCATTCATTCCTTCAAACTCATACCAGGAATCTATCTTATTATGTCCCTTCTTTCCTCCATTCTTTTCTGGACTATTAAGAATTTCCATCATTTGTTTCTTCCAACTAGATTCCTCATCGCCCTTAAGTTCTTCCACTGCCTTATTTTCTTCAGTCACTACACCTCCAATAGTTGCAGTAGTATCTGGAGCAACTCCAGTTATTGCCAGGAATGGCCTGAGAAGTCCTTGTTCTCCTGCGGCTTTAGGGTCGCTCATAACATTCCAATATTGCTCCAAACCGTTAGATTTATATGCTTGGCGTCTTTCCACATCAGACACTGCACCTTTTTTAGAAAGACTATCTTCTATCAATTTGATTTTATCTAATAAAGCATAGTTAGGAGAAATTCCTCCGTTTGGAGTCTCTATATAAGGAAGCCATACTTGAGCTACTCCTTCTGTAGGATCAACTACGACATTATTAAATGCGGTTGGATCTACTCTATCAGATCCAAAATATATCGAATTTTGTTGTATTAAGCTATCATATCCAGATTTTTGAAGAAGAGCACCTAAAGTATCAGAACCTATACTCTTTCCAGTTTCTACATCTTGTGGAGCTGTCCACCAATCAGATTCCGGGGCAACTAATTGATAATTAGAATGAGGATTAAGAATGAAGTCTTTACGTTGTGTAGATTTACCACTGGCAATCATATCTAATTGCTTTACAGATCCTCTGCTGCCATCACTATCACCCTCTCCATTTAATTCTTTAGTAAGTTTCTCCTCAAAGTTAAGTTTAGTATCAATTGTATTGTCAAGTTGACTTGTAACCATTGTAGTTATTAAATCCAGCGCTCCTTTTCTAGGATTATTCTTATTTCCAGATTTAAGCTCTAGTAAAGTCATTGCATTAGTATCTAGTGTACTTGCTATATATTTAACTGCATCTGCAGCTTGTTGCATTTGGCTCTTGCTTAATAGTCCGGTTTTATAAATTCCATCAAGCCCTAATCCAGATAAATCAGCACCCTCATTTACTAATTGTTGTAAATGTTCAAGACCTTGAATCATTTCATTTCCTTTTTTATGTATGTATCCTTCTTTAGATACAGTAGTACTTCCTATTTTACTAATAGTATCTTGGATGGCCTTATTAATTGCGGACATTCCAATTCCATTCTTTACTACACTGAATACTTCATTTTTTCCAGCCATTCCATCATTATGGGCGCGTAGATAAAGTAAATCAGAGTTTTTAAGAGCAGAATATTTATCCTGATTTTTCAAGTACTCGTCTGGAGATATTTGTTTCATATTTCCCTCTTCGTCTTGAACTATAACTTTACCTGTATTTGAAATTGCAAATTCGTTCAAACCTCCATTAGCTTGCACAGTCTCAAATGCTGCATCGTACTCTTTTCTACTAAATGCTGCATTTTTCATCTGCTTTAATGCTTGTAAATATTTAGAACTTATATTTGATGCGTTTATTCTTCCGTTTGAAAATAGGTTGTCTCCTCCATATATCCAACTTAGTCCATCAATTATTCTATTAGTATCGCTAGGTAAAGCATCTATATCTCCTATCATTTTCAATACATCTTTATTAGTAATTCCTCCTTCGGATGACTGTTCAGATTTACTACTTGCAGTAGGTGTTGCAGGTAAAGGCGATGCCCCAGTCATTGCTAAAGGCTGATAATAAGTGAATGGGGGCATTCCACCCCCACTCTGCATCTTAACCACTTGTTTTGGTTTTAGGTTCATAAAGTCATTGATTTGATAATAAGTTGTTTAGATACAGAAGATAAATTATTTATCATCTTCTGATTAATATCTACAGACTTTTCTATATTTCGTTGAAATAATTTTGCATTTTGTCTTTCAGCAGCAGAAATGTCTTTCTGTTTTTGAAGTTTAGAATACTCTTCGTATGTTAATCTTCCTCCTTTTTTATAATGTCTGGCTTGCCATTTAGCTGAAGGAAAATTCCAACCATATATATCAGCATAAGCTTGATATGTTTTATTTTGAACATCTCGGCCTGTAGAATCTAACAATTTTTGATATTGTTGATAAGTAGGAGATTTAGTGTAATCTTCTCCTCTATTTACCATGTCCTGCAATTGTTGTCTATAAGGTTCAAGCTTCGCATTTGCTGCATCTTGGATGCCTTGTTGAGCTACTTCTAGCTGGAATTGTCTTTGTCTTTCTCTATTTGTAGTAGCCTTATATTCTCTTTCTTTTAAGAAGTTTTCAATAGAAGTCCAATTAGCAGATTTACGTGCTGCTTCTATATCATGTTTAGCTTTATCAATTCCAATAGCCGAAGCTCTATTTCTATTAGCCACATCACTTCTACGTGCAACAGCATCTCTTGTATTTGTCCATGCAGCTTCACTAGTTTCTCTTATTCTTTGATTGTCAGCTAAATCTCCTTCCATTCTAAGTGCAGCCGCTTTATTTCCAGCCTCTAACTGACCTGCAAGTTGAAGAGACGCATCCGATGTTCTAGGTCTGGCTGCTAAAGATTCAAGTCCTGCAGCTTGTCCGTAATAGGCTTGCTTAGTAGCTAAATCTCCCACTACTTGTCTGGGAACCTCCCATGTATCAAGATATAACGGCTTGAGTCCCTTTATAGATTCTTTGGCGACTCTGTTATTATTCCATATATTTCCTGCAAGACGTCCAGCCTGTATGAATGTAGACGGATCCAATTTGGAGATTAAATTTCCCCAATTAAATGGGTTTTTGTTTCTAACAGCTTGAGTATTTGCAACTTTAGGAGATTTGATGTCTTGCGGAGTCGCTGCTACATCTGGAACAGTATCATCAATTTCCGGATTAGAGATTTGAGGAGCATTTATGGGATTTAACATATAATATCCAGTATCTTTATCTAAATCCATATTATATCCTGCATTTTTCCATGTACCACGGACTTGATTAAATTGCTCAGGAGTATAATCTCCTTCTCTACCCAATAAACGTCTATCATCAGTAATGCTGCTATAATATCCGTCTGCTGTATAGTTCTTAGCAGGATTGTCTCCAGTATATGCGGTTTTAGATACTCCGTATCTTCCAGCGCCAAACGCATTTCCAATACCCTTACTGTTTACATATCCAAAGCTATTATTAATATCTGTTTGATATTGTTTAACTGCATCTCCTTTATAAGAGTCTCCCTTTACTCCCCAGTCTTTATATAAGCCTGAGTGGCGTCTTTGCATTTCATTAATATCTTGATAAGTAATCTTTCCAGATTTTACAGAATCTAGAAGTCCTTGTGAGTAAGGAGTATATATATCATTATACCAATTTCCTTTCAGTTTTTTAACTCCAGTAATCAATCCTTTCTCTCCTTTAGGAATTTTTCCTCCCTTTTTATATGCCCCTGGATTATACCATGGTTCCATATAATTGTCACCAACTTCATTTAAATATTTATTTTGCTTCAAACGAGCTTGATATATGTCTTGACCTCTTTGTGTAAAAGCATTATTTCTAAATATTACAGGTATAGAAGAATTAGGAGTTTTAGGATTTAAATACTTAGGTAGCTGAACATAATTCGGCTTGTTTTTATTTATATAAGTAGGAACTAACTTAATGGAATTTCTACGTTCTACCAGAGCTTTATATTCTGGAGACATATGTCTAAAGGTACGCTTATCAACACCTTTTGCTTTATAAGGAGTAAATCCTAAGGCTTTTCTAAACCATCCTTGTTTAGAATATTCTTGTCCTGAAACTTCTTTAGTGGGGATGTTTCTTTCTCCCCATAATCCATATTTTTTTCTTCCTTCTACTACAGTTAAGGCATCCCCGGTGAGATTTTTAACTCCTTCTTCCGAAAGCTTTCTTTCTGAAATTAGCTTCTTCTTAGCTTCTTGTATAGCTGCAGCTTTAATCTCATCATTAGTCTTTCCTTTAATTTGGGAATTTTTAAGAGTTACATTTAACGGAGTAGACTCTCCTTTTACTAGAACCTGTACAGTTCTTTCTTGAGAAGGCATTTTCTTTTCTCCTCTTAGCCATCTCGCAGGGCCAACATCTGCAGATTTTACAAAGTTTCTAGTTCCTAATAAAGTACTTGCAATCAACGATAAATTCTTGAAGTCTCCAGCATTTAAGTCTCCTAAACTTAGTGTACCTACCTTAGATAGAGTATTGGTAATTGAAGCTCTTTGATCATCATCGAATAATCCCGACATTGCTACAACAGTACTTATTGCAGGAATAGATTTAGCAATAGTTTTTAATGCTTTTCCGGCCTTCACTGTTTTCAATCCAGGAATTAAAGAAATTGCATCCATTCCTACGTTGGTTACAAATCGTCCAACATCGCCCCATTCAGGCTTATCGCTCAGGTCTGCAACAAATTCTGCAGTAGAAGCACCTAATCCAATACCTGCAGAAGCAACATGTGCTCCAGGAACAAATCCAAGTCCAGCGCTTAATAAGTCTGTAAATGCAGCTCCAAGTCTTACTTTATCAGATTTCTTTATAATTCCTCCAGCATCAATTATTGCTTGTTCTTCTGCCGATGGTTTTCCAAATGTAGCAATACTCGATTCCTTATCGTAACTGTCTGCAGCCCGCTCATTTATTTTGGCATCTTCTTTAGCTTTCTTATCATCCTTTATAAGGATAGGATTTGTATCAACTGTTTTAGTAATTACTCCGCCCCACTGATTTTTAAGGATTCCTCCAGTTTTATGTAATGTTGTAAACTCTGCATCATTACTTCTAAAATCAACAGGTTTTCTTGTGGGAACTGCAACTTTATCAAATGTAAATCCAGTGATATTTCCGTTAGAATCTCTTACAGCTCGTAGCGGATTATTAGCAGCATTCGGAACTAAAGCAGCATTAATAACATCAGGCTGAATATATCTAGACAGCGGCTTTCCGTCAATCATATGTTCATCCAAAAGTCCTTGATTCTTTGCTTTAAATAAGTCTTCTAACCAAACTTTAACTCTTCTATCCTTTAATAAATCTGGATATGCTGCAACTCTTTTTAAGAGTCCGATAACATTATCTTGAGAGTACGGATTATTAGATAGTGAATATTGATTTATTCTTCCCCATCCTACTTGTTCGTTGCTTCCTTCGGTGATAGGACTTCCTGCAGCTCTAGCCTTTCCTAAAAGTCTAGTAGTTCCATTATTATTAATATACCACTGTCCGTTATTTTTATCATAATCAACTATTACAGGAACTAGCTTTCCGTTTACATTTTGATAGAATTGCTGTCTAAATTTTTTAGAGTCTCCAGCTCCTGGTCTGGTATAAGCCCTTATTAATTCTCCAGGATTCAGTCCTTCGAAAAACGAAGAAGCATCAAGCATATGTGTAAAGTTGTCTCTTTCTCGTAAAGAGTTATATAATGGGTCAGTCCATATAGTATTTATATCGTCTTGGTTTATAAGTCTATCATAAGAACTTTGTATGTCATTACTCCATTCAGATTTCTTCTCAGGATCATAAAGTTTTCCGTCAACTGAATACCATCCTTCGAGTTTATCTAAAACCGGATTGAAAGATTTAGATATGATTCCATTTGGAATTCTTTTTCCGTCTGGAGTTAGATAAAATGTATTTCCCTTATCGTCGACTCTAGCTAGTACTCCTATATCGGTTACTTTAGTATTGTATTTAGTACTATCCTGATTTTGCCTTCCTTCAAATTTATCTTCTGAAGATTTCACTGCATCTGGATCTACTTCACCAAACCAATCGGTGTAATCATCCATATTAACTCCTAATGCTGCTAATTTTTCCCAATCGGCATTATTGTAATCTGAATTATTCAATTCAGCTTTAGCAGCATTTATTCTAGCAATTAAATCATCCCTATTTTGAAATGCAGTCCCTTCTAGATTTATATTCGGATCATTTAGTATACTATCGGCGTACTCATTAAAGGCTAAGACGTAGTCTTTCCACCTATTAGTAATACTTCGTTTTCCAGTAGCTTTGTCTATTGGATCTTTACCATACCAAACTGTTTTATTGAAGGGGTTTCCTCCAAAAAATTTATTACTTAATTTCGTATTAAATCCTACACCAAAATCCAGCTTAGGATTTGATTTTTTAGTTTCTGTAGAAGGCTTTATATAGTCAGGAATTACATCTACTATCTGATCGAGATAATGAGCAACTGCTCCATTAGCGTCAAATCCTTTTCCAGTAGTATTAGTCAAAACTCCGGAAGTATCTACCCAATTTCTAGCAAGATCTCTAGAGGAGATATTTCCATTGTTAATTGCATTCATATAATTTCCATAAGATTCTCTAAAAGCATCCTTTTTCTTTCTACTCCAACCAGTACTTTCTAGATAAGACTCTAAATTAGAACTAGCATCTCTAATTAAATCATCAGTTGCTATATTTCTATTGTCTACCTTAAATAATCTAACTGTAGGAGTTTCTTTTTTAGAATCTTTATTTTCCTGATTGACACCGCCTCCGCTTTCAAATTTTCTTATCGCTTGTGCCATATATTATTGTGTTTAAAATAAAAAAGGAGTATACATTATATTTGTACACTCCTTTCAAACTCTTACTTTTTAATTCTACCTACTAATTTTCCGCCTTTTCTATAAACGGGTTCACCCTGAGGAGCTTCTGGACCGGGCTGTCCTTGTGTAGCTTGTTGAACTAATTGCATAAATCCTTCACAAACAGATAAAGCAATATTGCAATCTCCACTCTGTAATGCTTCACTAGCCATTTGAGCTAATTGCATTAGCATTTGATCTGCACCACCTTCTGCAGGTGCTCCGCTTTGAGGTTCAGCAGGCATTGGCTGTTCAGCAGGCATAGGAGCTGAACCGCCTTCTTGAAATTTTTTAACTTTTGGTTTTACTTCCATAATTTTGGCATTTTTATATTAAACGTTTAAATACTCGACAAAATTAATAATATTTACAGACATATCAAAGTAAATACTTACTTATTTGATAATCCGAAGATATTTTTATTAGAGTATACTAATCTTAATTACTCTTAGGAGAATCTACATATTCTGGAGTATTTGTATCTTGTATGTGCAAATATTTAAAGACCTTTTTTCCCAAAGCCTTATAATCCTTATCTAATTCGGAAGAATATGCTCTCTTGGCCATCTTGATAAGAGTTTTTGTGTTTTTTCTACTAAAAATCCTCTCCCCGCCTTCTAGCACCATTTGAGTAGATCCATCAGGGGCAAGAACTTTCATAGTTGGTACATCTTCATCGTCTACCTCATCCAACTCATCTCCTGGCTGGATTCCAGAACCTTGGTTGACTTCTAGCACATACATTACATTATCTTCCTCTAATAAGGTTTCATCATTAGGCTCTCCCTGTTTTACAGAGATAACTTCTTCATCTTCATTTATAAAGACTATATCAAGAGGTATTTCTGTGTCTTTCATCCAAAAGGCGATTGTGTCTGGTTCATCATACACAAATAGCATTCCTTCATCCGGAGCTAATGATGTTTTGCCTTGAAGCCCTTTTACTTTTTCTTCCTCTGTTTTAGCTACTTCTACATTGTAGACTTTGTTCCCTACTTCTATTTTCATACAGTCACCTCCCTCATTAATCCAGTATTATCCTGAGTATTCTCCATTATCTCCCTAGCAAGAATCTTTCCAGCCTTGATAGCAGCTTCATCAGTACCTTTCTTAGCTAGTTCTTCTAGTTTTTCAGTAACTTCTTTAGTAAAGATAATTTCATTTCTCTCTATTTCGGCATGTTGGATAACTCCCCCATCTTCCTCAGTAATGACAGGAATTCCCTTATGGGTAATCCCATCTACATCCATATGATTTTTGTGAGCATGTAAAGCCCCTTCAGGAATTACATTCATCTTGCCGCCATCTGCAAACTTCTTAGTCCTAGAAGCTAAAATTTCCCTTACTCTAGCTATTTCCTCTTGGGTAGGTAGCTTTACTCCAACTCTTCCTATTCTCATTCCTCTAGATTGATATCCACCTGCCATAGATAAGGCATTCCTTCTATTAAGTCTATCAATAGAACCTGCCTGAGATTGGAATGCATCTTGAGCTTCTTCATTGATATCTGCAACTGCATTTTGTTGGCGTTTAGCTTCAGCAATCTGTCTATTAGCCCTTCTTCTTCCTCTATTACTAAAGAGTCCATATTTTTTACCACTCTTAGTAAGGGCATCATCTACTTTAGCCATCGAGCCTCCATATGCAGAACCTTGCTGTTCCCAAGTTTCATTATCTTTATAAATAGTATCCGCCTTCTTAGCTCCGAAAGCATTTACTAATCCCATTGGAGTTAACTTCATAAATTTGCTATCAAAAATCTTATCAGCAGTAGTCATTTGGTCAGTACCAACTCCTAATGCAGTTAGTCCATCAGACAACAATCCTCCAACTTTCATTGCTCCGCCAATAACAGTACCAACTCCAGGAATCATTCCAACTCCGTTTGCTACAGCATCATATCCAGCATCCAGCCCTGTAGTTAATCCCGATTGTTCTTTTTTAGGAATAAAACTACTTAATATATCGGAAGCCTGCCCAGCAATATTCATTGTGTTTCCTATATTAGCTTTACTAAATATACCTTTAGTATGACTTCCAAAATCTATTGGCATTTTAGGAGGTTGAGGAACAATTGTTGATGTTCCATTTTGACTTAATCCAGCGGCTGAGAAGAGGGTATTAAACCCTCCACTTTGCCACTTTACAACTTTTTTATTTTTAAGCATAACTTATAGTATATAGTGTTTTTAATGCCGTAATTATTGCCAAATCCTTTCCAGAATATCTAACCCTTATTTTTATATACTTATCTCTAAGTCTAGTTTCCTTACGATCAGTCCACTTAGATGATTGCTTATTCCAATCAGCTTCATCATGAGAGCCTTCCATTTCAGAGCCCTCTAGCAATGAAGTATCAACAGCGTCATACATAGGAACCTCATAATCCTTATAATCCTTAGGTAAGTCCTCTTCGGTTATTTCCTCTTTAGTAATATCTTCTGGAAAATGATTTAAAACTATAGGAGGAAGTCCAGGTGAATCCTTTGATGAGGTAGGCCAAGCTTCTTCATTTTTTTGAATGAAAATAATAGGAGCTATTTGAACGTCCCACTTATCTTCTTGATAATTCATGTTTCCTCTTAATCTTCCCACTTCTTTAATGTCTAATGCCTCTGAATGAGTCCATAATCTATACTCATTCAGCAAGTCCTCTTTAACTACTTCTGTTCCAGATAAACCCGTATATGTAGCTCCACTTACAGCATCTTTTTTATGATAGAAATCCTCAATTTCATTAAATGTATCTACTCTAGTATAATATGATGGAAGTAAGGTAGATTTTGCATAATTGTCAGTATTTCCAATTTTTGGATGCTTTAGCTGGCCTTGTAAATCAGTATATTCGGAATCAAATAATACATCTGAACCAAGATTTTGATATAACTCTTTAGTGGCTTCTTGCCTGTAATACATATTAAGCTTATCTTCATGGAAGTCATAGGCTTCTCCAACAATCTCATAATGGAAAGATTCAGGTGTAGCCTTATTAGATATAAGTTGAAGATTATTAAAGATTTTATGAGTAGAAGGATTATCTACAACAACAAATTCGAACTCAAATGGATGTTGCTTACCATACCAATAAGTTGGTTTGATTTTATCTTTAATATCTATAATTCCAGATTGGCCATGTTTCCAGAAATCTGTAGTTAAGTTAAGTCCATCATTTACTCCATTCTCCACAATATCTTTAGATGTCACTGCTATACTTGACTGATATAATCCTAAGTTATAAGTAATATATTCATGCCAGCCGTTCAGATACTCAGCAATATCAGCAGGAGGGATCTCTCCATCTTTATAATCAGGATGAGCATCGACATTACATTGGATATTTAACTGCAGAACTGGATATTTCCAATTATCTATTACAGGCCGTTTAGTTCCATCTTTATCAGTGTATAACTCTCCCAAATAAATAAGCTTACTCTCAGATTCATTTATTTTCTTTATGTCAAAGTTTTTATAATGTTTAAAATTATCCTTCACCAGAATAAAGGTCTTATCCATTATAACACGAGTTTTATCTGTATTAGGTAATGCTCTATTTACTATATTAAGATTAGTGGCTTTATGGCCTTCAAAGTCTTCCCACTCATCAATGATTACACTATCTAAGACTATACCATCTGCGGAAGTAGATACACCTGATGTGGTTCCTAATTTACTAATCCACTTAGATGTGTTTCTATCAAAACTGAAATGAATATTATCAATATTCTCAGAATACGATGGAACCCAAGAATAGAACGTTATCCATTTTTGTAAAACTTCATTATAGCAGATATTCCATACTTTTTCTTCAAATCCGTGAAGATTGTCGTAGAATGTAAACATTACATCTTGCTTAAATGCATTATAATGACTTTTTACATTTCTAATTCCTATAATAGGAGAGAGTTCTCGTTCAGACAGAGAAATATTTCTGTTTAAGAACTGCTGTATTCTGAAATCCGAAATAATTTCAAATTGAGTTCCGTTAGTTCTCCAAATCTTTTTTCCAACTGTATCCACCCCATAGACGTAATAGGGAGTCTTGATGACACTTTCGGGCCACTGAGTACCATATGTATCAGACAGCATTTTTGGATTCTCTGGGAGCACGTTAGAGGTGTTTATGAAGACATTTCCACCTGAACCCTCACCGGCAACGGCACGTTCATTAACGGGAATTAGTGCAACTCCATGTTCAAAAATACAAAGAATATTTCCGAACAACTCAACCATCTTCATAATTCCACCATAGATTCTAGGATAGTCTCTATAATGTGTTAATTGGAATACTCTATATCCATTTTTAAATGCATCTCCTACAGAAATATCTGAATAGATAATTCTAGTATCGTACCTATTTTTTATATATGGAACATCTGGAAGAGTGTATGCTTGCTTTTCACTTACAGTAGAGCTGTATCCATAATTGACTATTTCTGAATTAGGAATTTTATAGTTTCCGTCAGAACTCATTTCTTGTAACGGATAGAATCCTCGCATCATTCCAACAAGACCTTCTTCCTCTGGGTAGCTAGGATCCAAAGATCTAATTGATAAGTTTATAGAAGATCTTACTTTCATAGTTATCCAACTGCCTAGCTCTATAGCATTGACATCTCCTCTATTTATTTTAGCGTAATTTTCAGTATTCTCGATATTGTAATTATCCTTCCATGAATTTTCATCCACAATTTCATCATTCACTGGAGCATCTGGGTCTTGGAAGTTTCTATTTAATCTATGAGTAAACTCACATAGATAACAATCACCTCTATAAAATATAGAAGTTCTGCCAGAAAAACTAGTCTTGTCGACATTCTCAGTTTCTTCAGAATTATTCTCAATGTTACATTGCATGAAATCATTTTGAATATCATCTAAAGAAACTCTAGGTCCAATAGCATAATAAGGAGAATCGTCGTTATATCTAATATCAAAGTAATGTCCAATATTAGCAAGACTGTATCCAGGAATATATATATTTATAACAGACATTTCTTCCAAAGTTCCGACTAATCCTAGATAAGCAGAGAATACTCCTCTTGCTAAATTATACGCTTCTGATGATTTATTTTCCGCTTCAATATATCTAAATCTGAACGCTTCTTCCGCTTCTCCAGCTCTTCCTCTGAATCCTTCTTCTTCAACCTTTACTAATGGGGAATTATCAGAAACAGATGCTATTTTTACATGAGAGAATATATCTGACTTTCCAAAATTCTTATTTTCTATATAGTAGCTTCTATTATTATATGGAGCTACTTCTAAGAACTTTTGTCCTGGTTGAGCTTCTGCCTTTTTAACTACAAATTCAGAACCTGTAAACAGTTGATTGAAATATGGTTGCTGCACATAAAACTCAGGACAAATTGCACAGTAAGAAGTTTTAGATGGAGATTTAACTCTATATTGTCTTCTTGAATAATTTTGAGATAGAACTCTATCCTGAGTCAAGAAGCTTTCTATGAAGTAATCTCCAGAATCATTACCTTCACTCACTTTCAATAAAGGAAGTTCAGACTCGGAATCTTTCGGTAATACTAGAGCTTGGGCTAATATAGTAGGAATTCTCTTTTGTCTAACAAAGAACATTCCAGAAACTTTTCCCTTTAAGTATTCTAGAACATCATCTGGAATATAAATTCCAATACTATATAGATTTTCGGAATTTACTTCTGTATAATCTAGTCTAATTACACCTTTGGAGTTATCATAGTTAAATGAATTCTGTATTTCTAATGTTGCCTCATCAATTGGAATATAGTTACGAACTTGCTCTTCGTTAACTGTTTTATAAACTGAGTACATTGAATATGCAGAAGAATTCAATGCGTCTAATGTCGGAATTTTATCTCTGCCACGTATATTATATGTAGGAGATAAAGACCCATCATTCATAACGTATACCACTCCTAATCTATAAATTTCTTCATTCCAATAGGAAGTATAATTATAGATATTATATACATTATAATACTCTCCGGGAGATGTGCTTGTAGATGTATCTTCATAGTTCCATTTAACATCTCCAACAATATCTTCTGATTTCTGAACATTTAAATACGGATACATCCTAAGACTGATGTCAGATAGGTCTCTGTACATCATATCAGGCTTATTAATGTTTCCCAAAAACAGCATATTTTGGCATACTGCTTGAGCTTCAACTTTATCAGCTATAAAGTATTGTATATTTATATCGGAAATAGGTATTTCCTTAATATCCTCATCGCCTGTTATTAATACAGTGCAGGACTCATTACGAACTACATATTTCTTATCTATATAATAAGCCTTCGCTACTTTAGATTCATTTACTCCAGAAGTTACTCTAGTAAAATAAACTTTAATGTAATCGTAACTTCTGTCTATATTTGTTATAGTAGCAGATATAGATTTGAAGGAATTCATATCTCTAACTCCTCCATCTATAGATGCTGGATCAGAATTATTTCCTATAAAGCAAGAAATCATTCCAGATTCTGCTACGAAATCAGTTTCATTATCGTCAGCATCAGCATACTTTATATATAAAGTATAATTTCCTACTTTTAAATTTCCTCCAGATATAACTCCATTAAAAGCTATCTTAGGAATTGTATTTATTCTTTTATATAGAGAAGTATCTAGATCAAACTGAGAATCATCATATAAGTTGGTATCATTATTTCCGATTCTATCTACTACCTCATATCTATTTCCTTGTAATGTAGAAAATCTAGAATTAATTAATCTTGGAATATTCTTGTTGTCGTTGAAGATAAGATTTACAGAACCATCGTATGATGGCTGAGGCTCTATAGTTACTGGATGATTTAGATCAAAATATAACTGTTCTGTATCTAAATCAATAATAGATCCTCCTTCAATTTCAGATGCTTTATCATACCCCTCTTGCCACGGATGTAGTCCATTTTTATCAGTATCTTGAGTAATTCTGTAATTTCTCAATGGGTTATATTCGTAAGCCAAATACCCCTCAGGACGTATCTGGCTTAGAAAATAACCAAAAGATAAAGCAGTGAATTTAAGTTCTTCTGCAATATAATCTTCTTGTATAATTTGAACTGCCATTATGATATTTCAAATGTTGTATAATTTATTCCTTCGGGAATTTTTACATTTACCATAGGATAGCCATTTAGTGTAGCATACGTCCAGTTGTCTGTATCACTGTCTTTCCATCCCTCAAATGAATAGCATGATCGTTCTGCGTTACCCCAATCCCAAACATCGTTAATAGTACCCATTCCAGGAACAATGCTAGATGGCTTGACTAAAATATCCCCATCTCTGGCTTCCAAATTCTCTATAAATCCATCATAAAGATCTTGATTACTTGCCTTATCAGGAACAAGCGATCCACCATCATTAACTAGACAATAGATTTCTGAAGGAGAAAATTCTAATCCAAATCTGTCCTTGAGATAAATTGCATCATTAGCTATAAGAGCTGAATTTATTCCAGTAGTAAGTTGAGCATTTAAGGAAGCTAGTTCTTGCGCCATTCCATCTATCTGGAATTTTTCAGTAAGTATAAAAGGCTTAGTAGATTGGGAATAAGAAAAAGTCATTAGCTGTTTCATATAATTCTTTTCAGACTCATCCTTAATTATACTTGCTATGGTAGTGTCTACTAACTCATTAAAACTAGAATTGTTTGTAGTGAAAGGATTTTCCTCTATACTCAGATTATACGTAACTGCAGTTGGAACAGTTATACTGTAATTATTATTATATACAAATTTGGCTTGATCTACAGTATACATATCTATCATGCTAGAATCCGAAGTTTTTATATAAAATTCCTCAAGTAGACTTTTTATAGAATACGCCAAGGATTCTGTTCCTCCAGTTATGAACTTGATTCCATACATAGATTCAGATTTACTTTTTACAACATGCTTACATAATACATATTTAGATCCATCATACCATAATATAGCTTGATATTTAGCTAGTGGATGTTTACCTCTATCTGTAGACGGAGTTCTAAGCCCAAATCCTACCCACCACGTTTCGCTATGTGCACCTCCAGCATCGAACCTACCATCGTCTCTATTTATAATTCCCCCCAATAAAACCACTATTGGAAGGACTCCATCATAATACTTTTGTATATTAGGAGTTATTTGATCAATATAATTTACAACAGGGAATGCTGCTGTTTTATTTCCTCTAGTGGCATCTCTACCAGAACTATATAGGTCACTCTCTCCATCAATTTTAACTACTTTTCCAGATTTATCTCTTTTAAAACCCCATAGTTCAAAAGCATGATGATCATCGTGATTATCTCTCCCCATACTTAAAGCTCCAAATCCTACAATTTTATAGTTTCCAAAATTTCTAATGTTGTCTGTAGTCATTCCGAGTTTGCGTTCGAGCGTAGTATCACTGTCAATGTATTTTTTATAAAGATTTCGTACTGGAACAGATTGTTTTTTCTCATTGCCGTATACCTGAGATAATAGTTTAGAGCTTATTGTTAAGGTACTGCCGCTAACAGTATAGTTATATTGAATACTCTCAAAATCATCAGTTATACTGCTTCTTTCTATGTTATCTTCCCCAACCTTTATTTTATCTTTATAAGTATTGTAATCACCTACAAAGCTTAGATTTTCTAGACTTGGGCTGGTTTGAGTATCTTGGATGCTATAACTAGAAGAAACCTTATTATCCCCAAGAGTAAATGGATATAAGTCTGGATTTTCTATACTAGGTGCAGAAGATAGATAGAAACTTCTAGATTCTGAAGTATATTTTCTACAATCTGTAAATCCGTCTGTACTTGTGGGATATAATAGTTCAGAAGATTTCTTCGATTCAATTATAGGTTGTCCAATACTTTCAGAAGAGACATTTCCTAGAATTGTAACTTTATTTTTAGAGATTAGTAAATCAGATCTAAAGTCTGGAATATCTAAGTTATGATATAGGGAATTATATAATCCTGTAGCTAATAGCCATTCATATCCTATTTCCTTAGTCTCTATATTCCCTCCTATATGAAGAATATCACATTCTATTCTAACTAAATATAATCCGCCTTTCTTTATTCCAGTTCCATCTTCTGTATATTGAATACTTTCATTGAAAGTTCCGTTATAATTTCTATGCTTTGGAAGTAATATTTCTGCAGATTTATTTCCTCTATCCTCAACATTAAATAGTACAAATCTTACTTGATTAATAGTGGTTCCATATACTGGATATGCTTCAAGTCCCCAAGTTAATGTTATATTGGTAGGCCCGCAATAATATCTCCATGTATTTATAGCTATATCGCCACTTCCTAATTTATCAATATTAATACTTCCTCTAATTTGAAGTCCATTTAATTTCGAATACGTCATACATGGAGTAAGTCTATATTCAAATATTCCAGATGTTTCTGGTATATGTAATGAGGATAATTGCTTAAAGTTGTATGTATTAGTTGCAGAATCAAAAGTGGGATAATGTCCTCTTTCTATAGTAAACGGTATTTTATACTTCTCTCGATTAACTCTCTCTAAAGAAGATCCCCATATTACATTATCTGGATTAAATTCTGATTGTTTTCCATAATATGACTCATATTGATTTTTAAAATCATCAGAGACTTCAACTTCTGGCTGTTGGTCATAGAATCCATCAGGGCAATTGTAGGTATACTCCAAATCAAATAATAGCGTAGTTCCAACTTTATCTGTAGTAGTTCCATCTGGAAGAGTTATTACTTTATTGGTTTTATTGACAAAGCCTTCAACTGCAGCATTAAGCGATGTGATTGTGTTGAGAGTAGCTATAAGATATAATTCTCCAAAGACTTTATTATTATAGGTATTAACAGCTTTCTGTTTTCTATATTCGTCTACGTTAGTAGGAAGTTTAGGAAAACATTGCATATAATATCCCATATTGTCATGTAGTAATGGGAACTCTGTAGCATTAATAATTAGTTCTTCATTATCTTCATCGAATCGTCTAAGAGCACTAGTAATATCTCTAAAGTTATTTGAAGAGTCTAATACTGCCACTTTTATAGTTAAAAGTTTATTCTTAGGACTTAATACTTTAGAGTCTTTAGTATATCCAGTAGTATTTAAACAATTAGATACAAAAGACTTTAAATTGGTTGTATTTTCAGAAGTTAATATAATGGAAAACTTATCTCCCGATCTAATTACAGTACCATCCTCAAATAACTTAGTTCTATAAGTAAATGTATAACTTCCATCAGGTAAAACAAAATCATCGGAAGATATAATACAATTCTCCCTTGCATCAATTTCATTACTACTAATATTTCTTTCTGGGGAGGGGAAAGATCCTATTTGTCCTTTATTAGTAAGAGGATTGTAGGATGCTACATAAATGATTCCGCCGTACTCTTTAACTCCAACAGGGACATATCCGGAAGGTAAGTAAGCAGTCTCTACTCTTCCGTTACCCATGTCATTTTGAAGTACAAATTCATTACCATTATAGGTAATAAGAGTCGCATTTAAAGCATTCGTCAATACATTATCAGGAGTAGTAATTGGATTGAGATCCATAACTAAACCTTCTGTAAACGTATTAACAGATTCTTGTTTACTCATGTTTTCAAATACTCATATTTTTCATTATTGTTAACTAAAATATCTTTAAATTTCATGGGTTCTCTTGTCTCTACTAATTCTGCCTCCCCAGATGTAAAATTCTCTTTATATAACCTAAAGCCCATATCAGTTATTATAGGAACTTTAAATATATATTTTCTGCTGTATTCATTTATTCTACATTCGTCAAGGATCTTGTACAGAACCTGATTTCCGTATTGAAATGTTTTACGTTTTCTACCTCTTTTGTTATGTTGAGATAGAAAATTCTCATATTGGGAATCTGATAAGGCGAAATAGTAATATCCATTGTATGGAATTTTCTTTCTTTTATACAAAACCCTAAGTTTAATGGTCAATTTTTTTATATAATAGTGAAAATGTTTTACAGAATCCTTCGTAAGCTTTCCAATATAACACCAAATGCCTTTGTCTTGTATTAGAGTATCTCCCCCATAAATATTATGCAAATATAATAATTTCCATCCATAATTCATAATCCTTTCTATATCTTTTTTAGGAACTTCTGGATATAGCTCATAAAGAGCTTCATAATAGTCTGATACTTTTTTTATCTGCATAATTAACAGTATTGCATTCCGTTATTAGTATTTTCTGTAATTTTAGATTTCAGATTTTTATCTACGTAAATTGTTTTCTCTTTAGTAAAGACTTTATGTTTCATATTGAGAACTAACTCGTTGCCGGAAAAGTTAGAAGAGAGAAAATCTACATTTCTCCACTTCCCCCTTCTCCGTGCTTTTTTAAAGTCTTCACCGTAAGTTCTTTTAACATGAATGTCTGCAGTACCTCTATTTGTAGGAAGTATAAAAGTTATATTATTATCAATTATATCATTTAAAATAACTTTAACTGAATCTCTGAAAATTTTTTTCACTAAAGCGTCTCTATCCTTATTTCCATTTATTCGTTTACAATCTTCACATGTAAGTTTTAATTTTTTATAAGGGAAATTCATAAACATCTCATCCACGTTAAATGAATGACCTACAGCATAACTCATATTTATCGTATTGGTTTATATGATTTATTAAAGATTTTTCTATTCCAACTAGTCTTGGCATCTAAGATTTCGTTCATATCGTTTTGATCGATATATTCATCAACTCTAGCAGCATCACAATATTTAAGCCAATCCTGTTGAAGTAGCTGTGACATCTGAATAATATTTGGATTATTAGTCATTAATCCTTCTTTATATTTTTTTCTATATGCTACAAATGTAGCTATAGCTATACTTTCTTTGTCATTTATCATTGGAAGCCCATCCTCATCTAAAATAACTCCTTTATAAAGGATTTGAACTTCTCCGTAGTTTCTATCGAAATATAGAGTATCTCCAACTCTTTCATATTTTGCATACTTTCCTGACATGTACAGAGGGTTTTCAAATAATCTTCTACCCTCTACGTAATTCTCTATAAACTGAGAATTATAGTCCCCGTTAGGAGTCTTATTTGTTACGTAATTCCAGTCTTCTGCACGATAAGTTACAGCTTCAATAATGTCTGCATTACAGGGCAATTCTACTGTAAATTCCGGACATTGTATTCTAGTGCAGAATCTATATAATCTTACATTTTTATTGCCTATCATATTCCAAGCAATTAAACCGTATTCCTCAAAATCTTGAGGTAACAACTCGACTCCATAGAGCAAATTTGCTTGGAACATTGCCTGGTGAAAATTATATTGTGCCATTATTTAGGAGTTTGATCATTAGGTGTAATAGGGGCAGCAAACTGTCTATAGTATCTTAATTTCTTTTCAGTAAGTCTTTTTTTAATTTCATTGTTTATAAAAGACATATTATCTATTTCTACTGGAGGACAGCATCCGTATTCTTCCAATTGTCTTGGATCTTTAAATATGGCTACTACACTTACTTGCTTTATAAGTGGAGCATTAAAGATAAAACAATCATACATGTTGTTCTCATTAGGGGTAATATCTATATAAACATATGGCAGAAACTTACCCCGTTTTCTATACTGGTGATATTGCCAAGCCTGAGAAGAAGTGTAGTATATAAAAGGAACTTGTCTATCAGTAGAGCCTATATAATCTACTGCTAATTCCCCATAATCATTTAGTAATTGAGGTATTTCAAAATGAGCTATTGGAGTTTCACATCTCCCTTTTCCACACCTACATCTATCTAGATCTTTACAGTCTACGTCAATACAATTTATAGAAAGATATAGGTCATTTTTAGGAAGAATTCCCTTTAAAGAATATTCCTTAATAATCTGCAATCTCTCATCTACTATATCATCTTCCAATTGTTCGAGTGACATAGTAGGGCCAGAGTGAATTCCTCTCAATCCAGATACAACATCATTATATATTGCTGATGCTAATTTTTCGTAGTATCCCATAGGTATATAATAAAAAAGGCGAAGGCTACTAGCGCCCTCGCCTTCTCTAACTTAAAAAAATTATTATTTTGGTGCAAATTTAGCATCTGATTCAGATTTAGTATATACCTGAGTTTTAGGATATACAGAAGCTGTATCAGCTTTAGCTTCAAGAGCAGAAGCATCTGCTTTTTCCTTTAGAGAATCCTCTAATTCTTTTTGCTTGGCTTCAAGTTCTTTAGTTTTAGCAATTGCTTCCTGAGCAAGCTTTTGGGTTTCTTCAAAAGAAGTGCTATTTCCAGTAGGACCTCCTTCACCACCAGTAAATCCAAGAGCTGTTAATCCAGCTTCAAATTCAGAAGCGATAGCCTGATTTACATAGAATACGTGAGTAGTTTGAGAGATAACTTGCTGTCCGACAGCAGCTCCACCCATAAGTCCTCTATCTTTCTTGTAATAGATAATATACTGATTATATTTCCCATTAATAATAGGAACTTCGTCTTGAAGAGTAGCTTCCCATCTACGTGCATCTAAAGTAGGTATTCTAAGGTCTTTAATAATATGTTGATATGTGCCAAATCCTTCTTTACCTTGAACAAGAGTATTAGCTCCGTCATATTCAGGATCTTCAGCTTCTTTAGCGGAGAAGATAGTAACGAAACCACCCGCTCTATCAGCATAAACTACTGGCCCAGCGTTTTCATCGTATTCCTGAACATCTACCTCAGTAAATCTCTGATATTCATCAGCAGCTTCAATTTCTAAAGTATTTCCCTTAGCTTTAACATTGAAGAATTTATAGTTATACATATTTAAATATTTGTTAACTATTCCTACAACTTTAGTTGCCAATTGAGATGCAGATTCTCCGGCCTTCTTTTCAAACTGAATATTGAAAGGCTTTCCCTTGAATACCATGTCGTTAGAATACAACGAATTCTGACTTCCAGAAAGTCTAACATACATGAAGATATTAAATACTCCAGAATCTGAAGTAATCTTTGTAAAGTTTAATGTAGCTTTTGCTAATACTGGAGCAGAGTATGCTCTTTTATAAATGGCGGCAACATAAGGCTTCTTAAAATTTCCAACTCTCTTGATATTAAAACTAGCTACTACATCGTCTTCAGCTTGTTGAACTGACCATCTAGGTAGCTTAGTAGTATAATCTAAGTTGTCATTAATTAATGTAGTTGTTGTAAATTGAAACATAAGTTTTTATTTTATTATTTGCCTATTGCCTGAGCTGAATCAGCAATAGAAACTGATATTGGAATATGGGTATTTAATCTGGGATCACTAGAGTTTTCCAAGATTATGTGGGTCAGCTCATTAATTATCTCTAAACAACTATAATCTGGAAATTCCATTACTTGAGAAGTATCTTCGGTTAAATCTAATTGCTCCTTAGTAAGTATTACTTGCTGAGGAACTTTTAAGTATTCAACAAGAACATTCACTAATTCAAACTTAGAGTTATCATTTCCGTATCGAATTTCCATTCTAATTGGAGATACGTTTCCGTAACGCATTTCTCCCTGCTTCTTTACTAAAGAAGTAGATTTATTTCCAATCTTTATACTTCTAGGCCTTTCACTAATAACTAGTCCAGAATCGTTTAGTCCTTTAATGTCAGTACCTGTAATATTATCTTCACTGTATGGATTTGTTGGATTATCTGTATTAATATTTACATTATGGATATAGTAATAGGGGCGTTTAAAGGAGGGTTTAAAGTAGTAATTATTTGTAACTGCATTTAAATCTGAAGTCATTCTCGTTGCTACCTTACTAATAATAGCTCCTTGCTTTAAACATCCGGTATTGTTCTTAGGCTTAAATTTACAGATGCATCCTAAAATGTGAAAATAATCTGTGGGAAGAGTTACTTCGTAGATTGGAGTATCGGTAACATCTTCCGCATTAATAGAGTTATACTTAGTAGACAGTTTAACTGGAAGAATTGCCGTTGTACTTAATACTCTCAAATCGTCAGAAGTTTGTTGAGAAGTATCATAAAGATTGTATCTTTTATTTACATACTGATATATAGCTCTCATTATAAAGTGATTAAAATCATCTATAAGGAAAGCTGGGGCATGTTCTTTATTTAATTCAATTAGAACCTTCTCATAAACTTGTCTCGAAGTCATTATTTTGTATTTTTGTCGGACTTAGTAGATTCAGACGGATTGTCTTTTGCTCCATCTTCCTCTTCTTCATAATATTCAGGATATGTATCCTTTTTGATTAATTCAAGAGTTTTTCTGTTACGAGGATCTTTCATCCATGAAATAACAGCATCGTCTGTTGCTCCCAGAATTATGCTGTCGCCATACAAATATAGTTTATTCTTTACATAAATGACATGTGCATCTCTAGCATCCATAAATAAGATTCTAAGATTAATATCATCTCCAGTGTAAAGATCAATAATTTTATCGGGATCTTTTTCTGCAATAAGTAGTAAATAATCAGTTACGTCAGCACTTGCAATATTCTTCATATGCTTGCCAAGTAATCTAGCCATTTTAAGTCTTCCTTCCTCAGAATCATCCAAAATAAATGTTCCAGCATTGTGAATTTTCTTCTTTTTAGAAACTCTTTTCTGTGCTTCATATCCAGGTCTATCAACATAAAGCTCAGCAACGCCATATCTTGGCCTCTGAGATTTCCACCCAACAGTGCCGTCAATTAAGTAATCTCCAGTCTTAGGATCTTTAGCATACCGTTCTGGAGCAATAAGAACACAATTCTTAATAGCTTCCCATTCGGCAGCATGTAAAGGATTTCTCCCAATGTCTAAAGTAGTTCCATCTTCTATAATAAAGGTTTCTGTTTCTTTAACGTAGACGTTGCCACTTTGTCTTTCTTTTTCACTTAAAACAATGTCTCCTAAACTATTTACTGGCTTTACGCAATCTGGATATAGACCAGTTTTCGGGTCTTTGCATGGCTGAATATAATATTTCATTCCTACTTTTCCGTATACACTTCTAAGAATAATAATATCATCAGCAGGGGTTACAACATTACTCATATTAAATCATTAAATTTGTTACAATATAAAAAATTTGTAAGGGAGTACTATTTCAACTCCCTTACTATATCTTTAAATACTACTCATTATATCTTAGATTTCTCTTAAAATAAAGCTTCTATAAGGATTGAATACTCCAACTCCGCTATCATTTATATTAACTTTATGTTACCATAAAGATTAGACTATATCTTCAATTTATTCTGAAATATATTTAAATGTATATCCATGAGTGTGATTCCTACCTCCTTTTATAACATCTCTACATTTAGGATGAATTTTAGCACACTCCGTTATAGAATCCCATATTTTAACTAATTCTCCTGTATTAAAATCATATTGTCCTACCTTTAAATTTTTTGTAGGATTTGCTTTATAAGGCTTAAATTTATCCAATTTTTCATAAGAAAAATAATATTTATTTTGAACTAAATTACCTTTAATTATTCCTGATTTAATAGTTCCATAATTAATATTTAAAGCTTTAGAAGCTTCTGTTAATCCTATATATTCATTTTCATAATAACCATCAGAGTTATAACAAATAACAGGTCTATTTCTTAAATTAAACAATCTATTTAACTTAATTATGTTTATTATATTATCAGGATTTTTAG
>PPYF01670140.1_pt1 | contig 111014 bp, 100 predicted proteins | sample 1559871 | NCBI WGS metagenome assembly PPYF01 (sample SAMN08240021, study PRJNA423297) | Human gut metagenome, whole genome shotgun sequencing project.
ACCGTTACCTGACACGCCGGAGGACCGCCGGCGCACACCCGAACCCCGCACACGGCAAAAGGAAAGCAAAAGCCGCCCCTACCCTGGCAAAACGGTAAAACCCACCCTCGCGAGAATCAAATAAAATCCATCAAAGCCGGAACCACTGACGAATACGGCAAACATAAAGGCATAAATCTGACGTTCTGACAAAAAGACAATGATAAAAAACATCCGGAGCCAAGAAGGAAAACAACACAATATAAAAAGAAAAACATGAAATTGGACTTTACAATCAGTTCCTCGCTGCATTCATTAAAAACAGAATACAAAAGCTCAAACCACCCTCTACTCACCAGACAAAAAGCCCCCGATATATACCAATAAGAGGACGTGTCATCTCGACACATCCTCTTTCCATAATCTCATATAGGTATTAGTTTTTTTAAGGTAAAAAGATTGTTTTCAGAATAACTTTTGCAAATATCGGATTTTCCGGTCAACTACACAAATAAAAAAGGATGTTTCTTAGCATAAAAAAAGAGCATTTATTTTATTCTCTTTAAAAAACTCTTCTTATACCTTATTATTATAGGAAAGACGAAAGTGATTTCCAATTTTTAATAGTATCTTTGCAACCATTATTGATAATTACGCAAAACAGATTGGTTATGACTGAAACAACTCATGCTGAATCATCAGAAAAGAAAGGACTTAATTTCGTAGAAGAAATAGTGGTGGAAGACCTGAAGGCCGGCAAGAACGACGGACGACTGCAAACCCGTTTTCCGCCGGAACCTAACGGATATCTGCATATCGGACATGCAAAAGCGATCTGTATGGACTTCGGCATCGCGGAAAAATACGGCGGCGTGTGTAATCTAAGATTGGACGACACCAACCCTATCAAAGAAGACACGGAATACGTAGAGGCCATCAAGGAGGACATACAGTGGTTGGGATTCAAATGGGGAGAAATCTATCATGCTTCGGACTACTTTCAGCAACTGTGGGACTTTGCCGTCAGACTGATTAAAGAAGGCAAAGCCTACATCGACGAACAAAGCAGCGAACAGATTGCCGAGCAAAAGGGAACACCGACGCAACCCGGTACGCCCAGCCCCTATCGCGACCGTCCCATAGAAGAAAATCTGGAACTGTTTAACAAGATGAACAGCGGCGAGGCGGAAGAAGGTTCCATGGTGCTGCGCGCCAAGTTGGACATGGCCAATCCGAATATGCACTTCCGCGACCCCATCATTTATCGCATCATCAACAAAGAACACCACCGCACGGGCAGCAAGTGGAAAGCCTACCCGATGTATGACTTCGCGCACGGGCAAAGCGATTACTTCGAAGGAGTGACCCACTCCATCTGTACGTTGGAGTTTGTCCCCCATCGTCCGCTCTATGACCACTTCATCGATGAGTTGAAAGAAGGGAACGACTTGGCAGACCACCGTCCTCGTCAGATAGAATTCAACCGTCTGAACCTGACCTATACCGTCATGAGCAAACGCAAATTGCTCGCATTGGTAAAAGAAGGTCTGGTAATCGGATGGGACGACCCACGAATGCCGACCCTCTGCGGGTTTCGCCGCCGCGGCTATTCTCCTGAAGCCATCCGCAAATTCATCGACATGATCGGTTATACCAAGTTCGATGCCCTGAACGACTTTGCTATGCTGGAGGCAGCCGTACGTGAGGACCTGAATGCGAGAGCAACCCGTGTCTCGGCCGTCCTTAACCCTGTAAAACTCGTGATTACCAACTATCCGGAAGGGCAAGTGGAAGAGCTCGAAACCGTAAACAATCCCGAAAATGAAGCCGACGGGAGCCATATCATCGAGTTCAGTCGCGAACTGTGGATAGAACGCGAAGACTTCATGGAAGACGCTCCCAAGAAATACTTCCGCCTGACTCCCGGCAATGAAGTTCGTCTGAAAAGCGCTTACATCGTAAAGTGTACGGGATGCAAAAAAGACGAGAACGGCAACGTGACGGAGGTCTACTGTGAATACGACCCCATGTCGAAAAGCGGCATGCCCGGTTCGGACAGAAAAGTGAAAGGCACACTCCATTGGGTGAGTTGCGGACATTGCCAACCGGCCGAAGTACGCTTATACGACCGACTTTTCAACATAGAGAATCCAGGAGCTGAAGAACGCGATTTCCGTGAGTTGTTGAACCCAGAGTCACTGAAAGTCCTGCCCCAATGTTATGTGGAAAAATATGCAGCGACCAAAAAGCCGCTTGAATATCTGCAGTTCCAACGCATCGGTTACTTCATGATGGACAAGGACAGTACGGCCGAACATTTGGTATTCAATCGTACCGTAGGCCTGAAAGACACATGGAGTAAGAAAAACAAATAACATGTCGACAGAAGACCTCTCATATTTTCAAGAAGAAGAATTCAAAAAGAATCTGGCTCTTTACGAGCAGATGTTACAAGGCGGTCAGTCGGTTTATCTGGAAGCAGACGAACTGACTGACATCGCCGAGTATTATCTCGTGCAGAACGACACGGACAAAGCTATGGCGTGTATCCAATACGCCCTGAACATCCACCCCGGTAGTATCGACCCTTTGATTTTCCTGGCACGACAAAAGATGTTCAACGGCGACATCGAAGGTGCCAAAACCATACGCGACTGTATTACGGATCCCAACGACCGCGAAGTCATATTCCTCAACGCAGAATTGCTGTTGCGTGAAGGAAAAGAACAGGAAGCCACCACATACCTGTCCGAAAAAGCCGAAACGGAAGAAGAAGATGCCGCTTTGTTTGCATACGACACGGCTACACTGTTTTTGGATTACGGTTATTTGGAACAGGCAGCTCAATGGGGACAACGGGCGCTCGACATGGAACCGGACAACGAGAAGTTTCTGAAACTCAAGGCAGACCACCTCATCTCTTCCAATCGTCCGAAAGAGGCTATCGAGATATTAAATAGTTTGTTGGACATCAACCCTTACAACCTTAATGCATGGCACTCATTGGGCGAAGCCTATTTCGTATGCGAAGACTTTTCCAAAACCATGGAAACGGCTGATTTTGCATTGGCCATAGACGAGCACGACGCCCAAGCTCTTTTGCTGAAGGCCAACAGCCTGCTTCAACAACAGAATCTCGACGAAGCCCACCAACTTTATCTCCGATATTTCAAGGAACACCCGTCTAATGAAATTCCCTATTTTTTCGACGGGGTGTGTCTCTCCGCACTCGAACGCTACGACGAAGCTTTAAGCCAATTACTTAAAGCCGAAGAATTATCCCAAGGTTATTCTACGGAACAGCAACACATATATGCCAACCTTTCGGAGGTGTATAGCAGGCTACACAATACAGACAAAGCCTTTGGATATATCGACAAGATAAAAGAAATAAATCCGGATTACGAAGCAGACTTATACAAAGGGCATATCCTGATGCAAAACGAGAGAGAAAACGAAGCCCTCGAATGCTACAACACATTTATCCAAAGCCACGAAGACCCTTCGGAAGCTCATTTTCTCGTCGGCTTGTCTTTAGTGGAAAACAAACTGTACGAAAGGGCGAGAGAACATTTCTTGTATACGCTGAATCGCGATGCTTCACAAGACAAGGAAAGTCAAAAAGCATACGCCTATCTGGCCTATTGTGCGTTGATGCAAAACCGTTATCAGGAATTCATCGTCTTTCTGAAAATTGCTTGTGAAAAAGCTCCCGAAGCATTGGAATACACCGTGGGACGATTCATCCCGGAAGAAGTGGAAGCCAAGGATTTCTATCAGTACGTCTTAACTCACAGCGACATATTCACACACTTTAATCCGGACTCATCCGCCCCTGTAAAACCCATGTGAAAAGAAGCTTTCGCACCGTCTCTCCACATGGGCATATTTCCTGTCATTCGCTGAATTGCTTGATGCGTTGCTCTTCCGACAATTTACAGATGAGCAAAGTATCGTTCTTTTCTGCCACAATGAAACCATCCAGACCTTGTATTACGACTTTCTTCTCCTGAGTGGTATGAATCATACAGTTATGCGTATCATACACCGAAATGTTCTTTCCGATACAGGCATTACCATAAGCGTCTTGCGGCGTATGCTCATGCAAAGAGCCCCACGTGCCTAAATCACTCCATCCGAAGTTAGCCGGAAGCACGAATATCTCTTCTACTTTCTCCATGATGGCATAATCCACCGATATATTCTCACACTTCGGAAAATCACGATTGATGGCTTCCTGTTCCTGCTCGCTGCCATATATGGGCATAAGCTGCTCGAAAATCTGCGCGATAGCGGGCTGATACACACGGAAGGCGTTGACAATCGTACTGACGTTCCACACGAATATTCCGGCATTCCAGAAATAATTATTCTTTTGGATATATCGGCTTGCCGTGGCAAAATCAGGCTTTTCCTTAAAAGAATCCACCCGATAAATCTCCTTGTTACGTGCCGATGCAAAACCCAAGTCAGCCTGAATATATCCGTATCCGGTTTCCGGACGATTCGGCTTCATGCCCAAAGTCAAAATAGAGTCCGTCTCCGCCGTAAATGCCAAACCGGAAGTTATCACACGTTCAAACTCGGCCACATCCATGACGATATGATCGCTCGGCGTGACAACCACATTGGCTTTCGGATTCAACTTCTTGATACGCCAACTCACGTAAGCAATGCAAGGCGCCGTATTCCTTCGGCAAGGTTCCTTCAATATGTTGGATTCCGGAATTTCCGGTAACTGTTCACGTACAATATCCGCATAAGCTTCGGACGTCACCACCCAAATGTTTTCCGGAAAACAAATCCTTTTAAAACGATCCGCAGTCAATTGCAACAACGTACGTCCGCATCCCAATACATCGATAAACTGTTTCGGGCACTCCGGAGTACTCATCGGCCAAAAGCGGCTACCTATGCCGCCGGCCATAATTACCAAATGATTATTACTTCTTTCCATGGTTCTATATTCACGAGAATAAGTTAAGTTACAAAATTACAACTATTTTTCTAATTCCATGCATAAATATACACGATATTTTCATCTTCTTTTTCCCTGTTTTATTTGCATTCAGCCAAACATTCACGTACTTTTGCACATACAAATGAAATATACCACCGTTTTAAGCATTGCCGGTTCCGATTGCAGCGGAGGAGCCGGTATTCAGGCAGACATCAAAACGATTTCCGCTTTGGGATGCTATGCTGCCAGCATCGTCACGGCCGTTACCGTACAAAACACATGCGGAGTGAAAAACGTATATCCTATTCCGGCTCAAATTGTCAAGGAACAAATACAGGCCGTAACCGAAGATATGCAAATAGATGCCTTGAAAATAGGGATGGTGACGGACGAAGGTATCATAGCGGTCATTGCCGATTTCTTATCAAGCAATCGCCTTTCGGCCGTCTTCGACCCGGTTTTAGTCTCAAGTAGCGGCTATTCTTTGGTAAAACCCGAAGCATTGCATGTCATGCGCGACCGCCTAATCCCCCATTGTACTTTAGTGACCCCCAACCTGCCGGAAGCCGAAATACTGTCCGGTATCCCTATCCGGAACATAGAAGATATGGCAAACGCCGGACGGCATATCCTTACTTACGGTTGTCGGTCCGTATTAATTAAAGGAGGACATTTGGAAGGAGGCGATATGACGGATATTCTGGTCTGCGGCAATACTCCGGAAGACATTCACCGCTACCACTCCGCCAAAATAAACTCCGCTAATACCCACGGAACCGGATGCACGCTTTCTTCTGCTATCGCGGCTTACATCGGCCAAGGTATCTCCTTACCGGAGGCTGTCGGTTTAGGGAAAAAATACCTCACGAATGCCCTGTTTTACGGAAAAGACGTCACCATCGGAAAAGGACACGGCCCGTTAAATCACTTTTTTAATCCCAAAAAGCTGATGATTAAGTAAGTTTTTATTAAATTTGCAACCAGATTGATGAACAAACATACATTAGATAAGATTTAAATTATATGAAAGCATTTGTATTTCCCGGACAGGGAGCACAATTTGTAGGTATGGGCAAAGACCTGTACGACAACAATCCGTTGGCAAAAGAGCTATTTGAAAAGGCAAACGATATTTTAGGATTCCGCATTACGGACATCATGTTCAGCGGTACGGACGAGGAATTGAAACAGACAAAAGTGACGCAACCCGCCGTATTCCTCCATTCTGTCATTTCGGCTTTGTGCATGGGAGAAGATTTCGCTCCGGAAATGGTGGCAGGCCATTCCTTAGGAGAATTCTCCGCGTTGGTGGCAGCCGGAGCCTTGAACTTTGAGGATGGTCTGAAACTGGTTTACGCCCGCGCCATGGCCATGCAAAAGGCATGCGAGGCCGCCCCTTCCACGATGGCGGCTATTGTCGGCTTGGATGATGCCACGATTGAAAGGATCTGTGCGGAAATCAATACGGAAAACAACGTAGTGGTTCCGGCCAATTATAATTGCCCCGGACAGTTGGTCATCAGCGGCAATGTGGAAGCAGTCAAGGCTGCATGCGAAAAACTGAAAGAGGCCGGTGCCAAGCGTGCACTCTTGTTACCGGTGGGTGGTGCGTTCCACTCGCCTTTGATGCAACCGGCCAAAGACGAACTGCAAGCAGCCATAGAGGCAACCACGTTCAATACGCCCAAATGTGCCGTGTACCAAAACGTAGACGCACAGGCTCATACGGATGCAAAAGAAATAAAGGCCAACCTGATTGCCCAGCTCACGGCTTCTGTGCGTTGGACGCAAGAGGTGCAGAACATGATTGCAGCCGGTGCCACGGATTTCACGGAGTGCGGTCCGGGCAAAGTCCTGCAAGGCATGATCGGAAAGATTGCCAAAGGAAATGATGCCGTGACAGCTCATGGCATTCAAGCCTAAACCGACTCGAACAACTATCCCCTTGCCCGAAAAAAAGCGGCAAGGGGATTTTTATTGACGACTAATCCATTGATATATGAAAAACAAGATGATTATTTACCAGGTGTTCACCCGCCTTTTCGGAAACGACAAGACGGCGTGCATCCCCCATGGCAGCAAGACAGAAAACGGATGCGGACACTTCGCTGATTTTACCCAAAAAGCATTGACGGAAATCCAAAAGCTTGGAGCAACGCATATTTGGTATACGGGCGTCATTGCACATGCCACACAAACCGACTATACCTCATACGGAATTCCGTCCGACCATCCTGCCATCGTAAAAGGGAAAGCCGGTTCCCCATACGCCATTAAAGACTATTATGACGTAGACCCGGACTTGGCCACGAAACCCGAGAAACGGATGAAAGAGTTTCAAAACCTGATATACCGCACGCATGATGCCGGTTTGAAAGTCATCATCGACTTCGTTCCCAACCATGTGGCACGCCAATATCAATCCGTCAGCAGGCCTGAAGGCGTGAAAGACCTCGGGGAAGAGGATGACCAAAACCTGTCCTTCTCTCCCCAGAACAACTTCTATTACATTCCTGGGCAGCCGTTTCAACCCGGCTTCGACCTGCAAGGCAGTGCACCGGCACCATACGAAGAGTGTCCGGCCAAAGCTACAGGCAATGACAACTTTTCCCCCTCTCCGGGACGCAACGACTGGTACGAAACGATAAAACTGAACTACGGAATAGATTATTGTAACGGAGGGGGACGGCACTTCGACCCGATACCTTCCACGTGGTTTAAGATGCGTGACATTCTGCTGTTTTGGGCCGGAAAAGGTATAGACGGCTTCCGTTGCGATATGGCAGAGATGGTTCCTGTCGAATTCTGGGAATGGGCCATTCCGCAAATCAAATGCCATTACCCTTCCCTTGTATTCATTGCCGAAGTATATAACCCGAACGAATATCGTAACTACATCTATAAAGGAGGATTTGATTATTTATATGATAAGGTAGGATTATACGACACACTCCGCGGAGTCGTTTGCGGCTATGCCTCTGCGCGTCAGATTACAGGATGTTGGCAAAGCGTAGACGACATCAAAGACCACATGCTGAACTTCCTCGAAAATCACGATGAGCAACGATTGGCCTCCGATTTTTTTGCAGGAAATACAGAAAAAGGCCGTCCGGCTCTGTTGGTCAATGCATGTATGGGGAGAAATCCCATGATGATTTACTTCGGACAAGAATTAGGCGAACGGGGAATGGACGCAGAAGGATTCAGCGGCAAAGACGGGCGCACCACGATTTTCGACTACTGGCATGTAGATACCATCAGGCGGTGGCGCAACAAAGGTAAATTCGATACCGATAAACTCACAGCCCAGGAACTTGCCTTGCAGGCATTCTATACCCAAGTGCTTAGATTATGCAACAAAGAAAGAGCCTTGAGGGAAGGAGATTTCTATGACCTGATGTACGCCAATAACGGCTCGGACCTGTTCAATGCCGACAAATGTTATGCTTTTGTCCGACGTAAAGACAAAGACCTGCTGATTGTCCTTGCCAACTTCGAGGATTCCGAGAAACATACAGCAGTCAATCTTCCCCACCATTTATTCGAATTTTTCCAAATCCAAGAGAAAGGAGAAATCATAGCAACCGAGCTTCTAAGTGGAGATAAAGAATGTATCACGTTCAACGCTAATCAATGTGTACTAACGGACATACCTGCATATAGTGGCAAAATCTTAAAAATTAAGCTTTAGTAGCTAAAAAGTACCTAACGGGAAGTCCAAGGTCATTATTATAGAGTAAAGCGGGAACCTGCAAAATCACCAAATCCGGCGATTGCAGATTCCCGCTTTACGTTCTACCTTTGCAGTGACAGAAGAAAACAATATGCCATTAATAAACGATTAAACAAAACTACAACAACGAGATGAAAAAAATGACTATTTATTATGGTTCCACCACTGGAACTTGCGAAACCTTGGCCGCCAGTATCGCACAAGCACTGGGCATGAGTAACGACAACGTGCACAACGTAACAGAAATGACCAAGGAAGATTTGGAGAATAACGATGTGCTGATTCTCGGTTCGTCCACATGGGGATGCGGAGACCTGCAAGATGATTGGTACGACGGAGTAGAGATTCTGAAGAAAGCCGACTTGACAGGTAAAAAGGTAGCCCTTTTCGCTTGCGGTGACGGAGAGTCATACGGCGACACATTCTGCGAAGCCATGACCCATATCCACGATGCCTTGGCCGATAGCGGCTGTACCTTCATTGGGAAAGTCCCGACTGCCGACTACACGTTTACTTCTTCTACAGCCGTGGACGGTGATGATTTCATCGGTCTGGCACTTGACGACGTAAACGAGAGTGACAAGAGCGAAGCCCGAATTGCAAACTGGGCTAAGCAAATTGAAGCGGAAATGGCTTAAAGCATACTTAAAAACAAGTAAAGGGCTATAAGGTTGCAACCTGAATAATCATAGATTTTAGCTATTGCAAAACTTTAAATTATCACTTAATTTTGCAACCACAAACGAAACATTCACCAATGGACGCACTATCCGAGAGAAACAGACATACAGGGACTTCCGCCATGCGGGTCTTTGCCAACCACATCTACGAATATAAAAAAGGAGTTCGCCGGATGATTCTCTTTACCGTGAACAACCGATATGTCGGCGAAGCGGTCAAGCGCCTGAAAGCTGAAGATATTGATTTCGAACTACAAGAAGTCGGTAACGGACGTACGAATGTCTTTTTCGGCCGTAGTGAATGTATCGAGGTGGTGCGGAGGATGATTACCCGCCCTTTACAACAACTCAGCCCGGAAGAGGATTTTATCCTCGGTGCCCTGTTGGGTTATGACATCTGCATGCAATGCGAACGCTTCTGCAAGCGGACGGCATGCACACAAAAAGTATCATAATAACCACTTTTCATACAATTTCTTTATATCGTTTTGGATTTAAATTTGGGATCAGGCTCTCGTGAGAGAGCCTTTTTCTATGTCTGCCCGTCTGCAAAACTATTCCCAAACCGTATCCAACAGTTTGAACACAATCCGGAATTGTCCGTCCTTGTAACTCGTGCTGTTGATATGGAACCGACCAATCTGTGCCGTATGTTCCACATGGGCACCGATACAGGCACAGACATCATAATCCCCCACCCTGACCAAGCGCAAGGTATCCTCCGCAGCATCAGGTAATTTGTCGAGCGGAACGTTGTCGGGAACAGCATCACGCGATACGTAGGCATACGTCACCGGTAAATCAGCCACAATGACTTCATTCACTTTCCGGGCTATCTCTGCAATCTGCTCTTCCGTCGGCTCATCCGCCAAATCATAGTTAATCTTACTTTTTTTCCGCTCTATATGTGCATTCCTCGACCGTTCGCAACCGAACATCCTGACCATCGTCTGGTTCAGGATATGCTCACAAGTGTGCATCGGAGGATATTCCACCTTGTTATGGGCGTTTAAAGTCACTTCCTTCTCTGTTGTCATTCGTTTCTTTTAATATATTTGTCGAATAAATCCATACGCAGTCCACCACATTTTACCTTTACGACGTGATGCTCATCTGTCAAGAAACAAGTAGGTGTGGCCTGCGCACCATATTTTATTTTCATGGGACTGTCGTCCAACTTAAAATCTGATACGAAAATAAAATCAAAAGGAAATACTTTTTTAACCTCTTGCAGGTCCTTCAATGACCTGCATGGCCAATAGACCACAATCTGCAAATCCTCCAAAGAAGTTTGCCTCCGTAAAAGTTCCAATTCTTTACGACCATCTTCTCCCATGCATCCCAACCCTCCATAAAGCAGCAACACTGGTCTGCCCTTCAGCCCGTGCCAATCGAAGATATTCCCGTCATCCCGATAGCAAGGAAACTCCCAAAGGCTATCCCTTTCCTCAATCTGCCGCATCCGAATATGTTCCTGGATATTCCTTCCATAAAAAGACTCTCGCATTCCCGTGCCTAACGTATCTAAGATATGTACAAGCACTTTTTTAGGAATATCCAACCGACACATGTACAGGCGTTGCAAACCGCTGGGCGTAGAAGCATATTCCATGGCCAACTCCCGGTTCCTTTTCAACGTAGCATCATAAAAGGAATTAAAGGCCGCCTGCAAACTATCCTGCATCTCGGGATATTTGTCCCATAATGCAGCCATTTCCTGATGACGCTGTTCGTACGCTTCCCACAACATGCTATCCTTGCGCAGATACTCTTTCTCCCTCTCCATGTCCTGCGCAACCGAACTTCCCACCGAGAGACCCAAAAATCCCCAAAGGAACAACAAACTTTTTAACCTCATGATACCTCTTTACCTCCTCCGAATTACAGTTTCCCCCGTTCTTCCAGATAAGAATCCTTGAACCCCAGGAAGTACAGTACCCCATCAAGCCCCATCGTGTTAATGGACTGTTTGGCATTCGCCACCACACGAGGCTTGGCATGGAACGCAATCCCCAGCCCGGCTTCGGAAAGCATGGGCAAGTCGTTGGCTCCGTCGCCCACGGCAATCGTCTGGGCCAGATGTACATGTTCCACTTGGGCAATAAGCTTCAATAATTCGGCTTTGCGGCGGCCGTCGACTATTTCACCTACATAACGTCCCGTCAACTTGCCGTCCTCTATCTCCAACTCATTGGCATACACATAATCTATGCCGTATCTATTCTTCAGGTAATTGCCGAAATAGGTGAAACCTCCCGAAAGGATGGCAATCTTGTAACCATACTGTTTCAATACGAACATCAGGCGATCCACTCCCTCCGTGATAGGCAAATGCTGCGCGATATCCTCCATCACCGACACATCCAACCCTTTCAGCAAAGCCACCCGCTGGGTAAAACTTTCCTTGAAATCTATCTCTCCACGCATGGCCTGCTCGGTAATGGCTCTCACTTGCTCGCCTACTCCGGCACGGTCGGCCAGTTCGTCGATGACTTCCGTCTCAATCAAAGTAGAATCCATATCGAAACAAATCAGACGGCGCATGCGGCGGTACATGTTGTCCAACTGAAATGAGAAATCCATCTCCAGTTCACTGGACAACTTCAACAGTTTCGATTGCATGGCTGCACGGTCTTTCGGTGTCCCCCGCACAGAGAACTCGATACAAGCCCGTATGTTTTCCCGTTGTTCATCCAATGGAATGCGCCCGGTGAGACGCTTGATGGCATCGATGTTCAGCCCCTGTTCGGCCAACACCGAAGTGACGGCCTGTATTTGCAAAGCCGACAGTTTACGTCCCAGCAAAGTCAGGATATAACGGTTCTTGCCCTGCATGTTCACCCAGTCCGCATATTCGTCTTTCTTCACCGGATAGAAACGGATGTTCACGCCCAGTTCCGAAGCCTTGAAAAGCAAATCCCGCATCACATGCCCGGAGTATTCCTCTGCCGCACGCACCAACAAGCCCAAGGTCAACGTATTGTGTATGTCGGCCTGACCGATGTCGAGTACCGTCACATCATACCGGGCTAAAATCCCCATGATGGAAGAGGTCAGTCCGGGACGGTCTTCACCCGTTATTCTTATCAGTATCAATTCCGTATTCGAAGGTTCCATAGCTTTATATTCATTTAATGCCTGCAAAACTACACAAAAAAGGAGAAAACACAAAGGATACGGGCGGAATGCTTTCACATTACCGCCCGTATCCTATATATAAAAGGTATAGACCTTATGTCAGAAACGGAAACTGAGATAAACCCGGAAAGACTTCGTACGCATACGCTGCCTGAAGGTATCCACGAAATCGGACGCATCCATATCCTCGTTCTCATAGTCATAACCGTCATTTTCGTCGTCCACCGAAACGCCATGGTATTTCGTACCGCCCCAACGGCCTTCCACACCTAAGGATATGGCCTTCCAAGCCACAGCCGCACCGAAGTTGAAGAAAGGTACAAAGCCATAATACACTTCATCGTCCAATAACATGATGGAAGCCGAAGGCTGGAAACGGAAATAAGTGCTCACTTTCAGATGATGGATAGGATTCACCGTGATGGAAGGACCTATCTGCATGCCGTATTCAAACTGGTGACAGCCGAAATCCAAATCATAGTCCTCATCCTCTTCCATGTCCCAACCGTTATCGAACGGATCATCGTATCCCCAACCGTTTCCGAAACCGTTTCCGTCTCCGAAATCGTCATCATACGCAAATTTCTCCTCCACACTCGAATACTTCACATAGTTAAAATCCATCCAGCTCCAGTCCAAACCGATTTTAACCATCCCCCAAAGCGGCTTCTTGTGCAAGTAATACGTTTTACCCCACGTGATATTCACGCCCGCTTCGCTCTTGTACTTGATGTAATCGTCTTTAGAAGTCAGACTCTGTTTTACAAAACCGATATTGAAGTACTTGGCACGGTCTTTCCAAATCTTCTGGTCCAACTCGGCCTGGTTGGCATTGTCCACTTGTTTCGACAAAGTCCCCACGACCGTACGCAATGAATCCACTTCGTTCGCATTGCCGTTATTTTCCGCACCGGTGCCTACGAACTGCGCCTTCGCAGCCCCACATGCCATAAAGGCGGCTAAGGCAAACACGCTCACAAACTTTTTCATTTTTTCTATTTTTTATTTGATTATAGTTATTCTACGGGCAAAGATAATAGTTTTTATAGTAAATAGTATTAAAATACGGAACTAAATGCAGAATTAATCGAAAAAACCGTTTAATTTCGTAACTGCACTTGTAATGCTATCGAATATCCCAAGCCATAATTAAATGTTACCCCATGGAGAAAAATACCACACCTTTCCATCCCTTCATCCCAGACGCAGACGCCTCCGAGCTTCCATGCCTGTTTACCTGTCCGTTCCACTACGAACCGCACCCTTTATCCGTCCGCGCAGCCGAAGAAGTGCGCCGCTATCTCACGCTCCGCACCGACTGGAAAACGGAACTGGACAAAGGAAAAATGTTCGGCGTATTAGTCGTGCAAAAAGAAGGAAGGACGGGCTTTTTAGCGGCTTATTCCGGTATACTTTGCGGACGCAACGACCACGACTTTTTCGTACCGCCCGTTTTCGACCTGTTGCAACCGGACGGTTTTTTTAAGACAGAAGAAGCGCAAATATCCCAAATAAACCACCGTATCGAAGCGTTGGAACACTGCGACATGCGTGCCTCGCTGCTTCAACAGGCTGCCGATAGGAAAGCAGCCGGAGAACAGACATTGAAGGAAGCCCGCAACGCATTGAAAGAAGCCAAACGGCAAAGGGACTTGTTACGGGCATCAGACCACAACGACTTCACGGAAGAACAGCTCACCCGTGAAAGCCGGTTCCTGAAAGCTGAATACAAACGGTTGGAAAAGCAATGGAAAGCCAAACTCGAAGAGGTCGAAACCGCCCTGAAACGGTCTGACGAAGAAATAGAGGCGCTGAAAACCGAACGGAAACGCCGCTCCGTCCTGCTGCAAAATCGACTTTTCGCCCAATTCCGCATGCTGAACGCACGGGGGGAGGAGAAAGACCTGTGGCAAATTTTCCGGGAACACGGGCGGCCCGTACCGCCATCGGGTGCCGGAGAGTGTGCAGCCCCCAAATTGCTGCAATATGCCTACCGTCACGGCTATCGTCCTTTGGCCATGGCCGAATTCTGGTGGGGGGCTTCGCCGGAAACGGAAATACGCAAGCACGGCTACTACTATCCGGCATGCAAAAGCAAATGCGAGCCGATACTCGGCCACATGTTACAGGGGCTGGATGTGGAACCCAACGCACATGAAAACAGCAAGCATCTCGACCACGAGCCGGAACTCGTCTACGAAGACGAATGGATGGTTGCAGTCAACAAACCGGCCGGCATGCTTTCCGTACCCGGCAAGGGCGACGCCCCTTCCGTATGGAGCTGGGCGCGTGCGCATTTTCCCGAGGCCACGGGACCGCTCTTGGTGCACCGTCTGGACATGGACACCTCGGGAGTGCTCCTCATCGCCAAAGACCCGGAAACGCACCGAAAGTTGCAACAACTGTTTGAAACGCGGCACATCAAAAAAAGATACATAGCTTTGCTCGACGGCACGGTAACGGACGACGAAGGCTTTATCCGTCTTCCCCTCTGCCCCAACCCGGACGACCGTCCACGGCAAATGGTGAGCACGGCATACGGCAAAGCTGCCGTCACGCGTTTTGAGGTCTTGTCTCGCAGCCACGGCCAAACCCGCGTGGCCTTCTATCCCTTCACGGGGCGCACCCACCAGTTGCGGGTGCATGCCGCCCATCCGGAAGGGTTGGACACCCCCATCGTAGGCGACAACCTGTATGGCCGTCGGGCCTCCCGCCTCTTCCTGCATGCCGAGACCGTGACCTTCCGCCATTTCAAGACCGGACGTTGGGTCAGCATTACGGCACCTGCCCCGTTCTGACGGAAGGAAACGCGCCAACCGGTGCTCACTGCCCGCCGTCCGGCGTATGGCAAATGGCCTCTATCCGCTCCAACTCCTCTCTCGAGAAATCCACTTTCCGCAAGGCCTTCAGGTTGTCTTCGAGTTGTGCCACGGAACTTGCCCCGATAATGACAGACGTTACCAGTTCGTCTTTCAAAACCCAAGCCAAGGACATTTCAGCCAACGTCTGCCCCCGCTCTGCGGCCACCCGGTCCAAGGCTTTGATTTTCTCCAAGACCGCCTCTGTCAATACCTCGCGTTTCAGGAATCGCCCTTGTGCCATACGCGAATCTTCGGGCACGCCTTGCAGATAGCGGGACGTGAGCAAACCTTGCGCCAACGGTGAAAAAGCGATAAACCCAACCCCATACGCCCGGGCCTGTCCCAAAATGCCCTCCTCTTCCGGAGCGCGGTCGAACAGGTTGTAACGCCCCTGATACAACAGGCAATGCACGTCGCGCGCTTCCAAATAACGGTAAGCCTCTTCGGCCTTGTCGGCCGGGTATCTGGAAAGCCCCACGTAAAGCGCCTTGCCTTGGCGCACGATGTCCACCAAAGCCTGCATCGTTTCTTCCAACGGTGTCTCCGGGTCGTAACGGTGGGAATAAAACACGTCCACATAATCCAAGCCCATACGTACAAGACTCTGGTCGAGACTAGCCATGAGCGACTTACGGCTTCCCCAGTTCCCGTAGGGACCGGGCCACATGTCGTAACCGGCCTTGGTCGACACAAACAGTTCGTCGCGATAAGGCTTGAAGGATTTCTTCATAATGAATCCGAAAGTCTCTTCGGCACTGCCATACGAAGGGCCGTAATTGTTCGCCAAATCGAAATGCGTGATGCCATGGTCGAAAGCATAATGCGCCATCGCCAGCGAATGAGACAAAGGATTGACGTCACCGAAATTATGCCACAACCCTAAAGAAACTTCAGGAAGGAGCACGCCGCTACGCCCGCTACGACGGTAGCGCATACCGTTTTCATACCGGTCGGATGCCGGAGAATAAATGGGATTCAACATAAATACTATAACTGTTTTAGAAGTGTCTGACGCAAAAATAATGAAAAAACCATAAATCCGCCTGCCTCTCCCGGTAAAACGTCCTATCTTTGTTCATTATTATCACATAACAGATTTATTTCACATGAAACACACCTTCAGCGCATGTTGTTGCGCCATCCTGATTTCAATTTCCGCACAAGCGCAAAAAGGCGCTTCCCATTTCGAAATAGACACCCGCGCCCCCTTGCAGACGATAGACGGTTTCGGGGCATCGGACGCCTGGAGCATGCAGCACATCGGACTGTGGCCCGACAGCGTGCGGTTGCAAACGGCCGATTGGTTGTTCAGCACCGAGAATGACAGCAAGGGGCAACCCCTCGGCATCGGGCTTTCGATATGGCGTTTCAACATCGGGGCAGGCAGTCACGACCAGGGACGCGAAAGCGGCATCGGCTCACATTGGATGCGCACGGGATGCTTCCTCCGGCCAGACGGCACGTACGACTGGACGCAACAACCCGGACAACGCAACTTCCTGCGCATGGCCCAAGAACGGGGCGTAAGGACCTTCATCGGCTTTTTCAATTCGCCTCCCGTGTACTTTACCCAAAACGGACTGGCTACCAACACCGGACGGGGCGGGACGCTGAACCTGAAAACGGAACATTACGGCGATTTTGCCCTATTCGCAGCCAACGTGGTGGAAGGGTTGGAACAGCATGACGGCATCAAGCTCTCCTACGTCTGCCCCGTCAATGAGCCGGACGGACATTGGAATTGGGTGGGTCCGAAACAGGAAGGCACACCGGCCACCAACCGTGAAATCGCCGGACTGGCACGGGCATTCAGCCAAGCGTTCACCCAGAAAGGGCTGGACACGAAAATCCTCATCAACGAATCGTCGGACTACCGCTGCATGTTTGCCACTCACATGACCGACTGGCAGAGAGGGTATGCCATCCAGTCGTTTTTCTGTCCGGACAGCACGGACACTTATCTGGGCGACACCCCGAACGTGCCGCGCCTCATGGCCGGACACAGCTACTGGACCAACACTCCCTTGGAAGCCCTGCGCGGCATCCGCATGCAACTGAAAGACACGCTGGACAAGTACAACGTACAATTCTGGCAAACGGAAACCTGCATCATGAGCAATGATGAAGAAATAGGCGGCGGAGGCGGTTACGACCGTACAATGAAGACAGCCTTATACGTGGCACGTATCATCCATCACGACATCGTCTATGCCGGAGCGCGAAGCTGGCAGTGGTGGCGTGCCGTGGGCGGGGACTACAAGGACGGACTCTTGCGTGAGTTCAGCAACCGCGAAGGGACGGACGGGCGCGTGGTGGACTCCAAACTGCTTTGGGCTTTAGGCAACTACAGCCGTTTTGTCCGTCCGGGCGCCACCCGTATGGGCATTACTGCCACCGACAAGGCGGGACGCACCGTGACGGAAGGCGACACGGACCGCACGGGACTGATGTGCACCGCCTACCGGAACGCCGACGGCTCGTGGGTAATGGTCGCAGTGAACTATGCCACCGAGGCGAAAAACATGACCTTCCACGTGGACGACCGGAAAGTGACAAGCTGGCAACCTTACCTGACAGCCGAAGGAACGGGAAAGAACTTACAGCCTATCGACAAGGTGGGCAACGGAAAACAAACCGTCATCCCGGCACGCTCGATTGTGACGTTTGTAAGCCGGTAAGACGAACATTTTGTCAGTTTTTCAAGAATCGCCATCAGTCAAAATCCGACCTTATAGACCTGAAAAGAACGGCGTGATTGAATAAAAATACATCCAAACCGCATATATGCAGCAATGAATTGCATATATGCGGTTTTTTCTGCTGAAAGCGATTTTTCGTTTACAGCCAAATGAAAAAAAGTTCTCCGCAGATTGAAACGCCTGTGGCTTCTGCCTGAGCCAAAAACAAGAAGAAAACGGAGATAAAACATGCCGAAAACACATCTTTTTCGTCTGGTTGAAACCTTTTTGCCGACAAAAAAGAAAAGCAAAAAGACAATAAAACACACGTTTCGCTTACTGCCAACCGCAAACACAGGCGGCAAACATGCCGTTTCGCCCCGCCTTGTAAAGCCCCAAACAGATTTTCCTATCCATTTGCCCGAAAGCCGATGCACGAGAATCGCGTATTCCGGCGCGACGTCCCTCTCGGCTGTATATAACGGATTCTCGCACGGACAAGTTTGTCATTTTGACAGCCGCCGCCTTTTCCCGAACCGTCCGCCGATTCTTCTTTTCAATTCGGAAAACAAAGTAATCTCCTTACGAATCGCCGAAGCCGAAAGCCACACGCTGGCACCTAATACGCATCCGCCTGCTGCAACCTTGAGCCATACTTCGGACTGCATGCCCAAAAACAAAGCTGCCGCCACGCAAAGGAACTGTGCCGCCATGAACGGACGTGCCGCCTTGTCGGGCTTGAAGCCGTAACGTCGCCCGTACACAGCATAAATCATCCACCAATCGAACACTCCGGCCAAAGCCAAGGCGATTCCCGTACCCAAAATACCTCCGTATACAAAACCGACAATCACGCACACGGCCATAAAGATGTCGTAGGCCGCCTCCATGCACAAATACATGACGGCATCGCCTTTGGCCAACGAGGTATATGCCACGGGGAGCGTCATCGACTTGAAAAACATGTGCATGGAAGCACAGACAGCCATGCCGGTCATGGGCAGGAAGGACGATGAATACAATACCCTGATGGCCAATGGCATACATATCATGAACAACACCAAAAAAGGCGACATGAGCAACACGCAGACTTTTATCTGGCGATTGATGGTCTGGTTCATCCGCCCCACATCGGCATTCACAGACGACAAGCGCGGAAAATAATCGGCATCGACCGCCGTGAATACCACCCCGGCGTAAGTAATTACCAGGTTATACCCCATACCGTACAAGCCCACGTCGGACAACGAACCCCAATTGGTAATGAAAAGAGAAATCCCCATCGCCACCGACATGTTCACCGCCGTGGCCATGATATAAGGCACGCCTAAGCGCACCATGCTCCATCCCTTGCGGAAATGCGACCGGTTCAGCAAGTCCACGCGCCAAGGAAAGACGGGAAGCGAAAGGGACAGATGAGCCACCATCACTCCCAACGTACTGACGACCAACGCAGGTACAACCCCCGACATTCCCCAAAAGTAATAAAAAGGAACCGTCAGCAGCAAAGTGGCCGCTGCCCCCAACACGGAAATCAAAGCCACACGCTTCAACCGCCGAACGGCTTTCAAAATAGAAATTTCACCCACCGTAACAGCCATAAAACCCATGACGGGAGAAAGCAAACAGAGAGGCAGGATATGGGACGTATCGCCAAAAGCCCAATAACTTATGGCAGGCGAAAACAGCAGGCACAGCAACATGCCGGCCAAACCGATCCATACGCTCCACGTACGCACTACTTCTACCTGTAGGAGAACTTTTTCCGGATGGTTTTCTCCGTAATATTCTGCAATCTCTTTAATGGAACTAAACGAAATGCCCAGATTCGACGTGTTGTGGAGAAAACCGATGACACTCTGGTACAAAGCCGAAAGCCCCACTCCGGCCGTGCTGAGCAAAACGGCCGCCAGCTTGTTGCGCACCACGCTGACCAGTATCGTAAGCACCTGTATGCCTCCCAGAAAGCCCGTGTATTTTACGATGTGGTCGTAGGTCGCGTCTTCCCTGCCTTCCGTCTCTTCCAAGACCGTCAAACCGTCTTTTATTTCTTGTGTCTCACTCATAATATGGGAGACAAAGATACGGCATTTCCATTTATTTTCCGTATCTTTGTCTAAAAATATCATGAAAGTCCTATTACTTGGCGAATATAGTAACGTGCATTGGACCTTGGCTCAAGGGTTGCGAGCCTTGGGGCATTCCGTCACGGTAGCATCGGACGGCGACAGTTGGAAAAACTATCCGCGTGACATTGATTTGCATCGGAAGTCGACAGGAAAAACAGACACGTTGGATTTCCTTTTCCGTGTAGCTCGGGCTCTCCCTTTCATGAGAGGATATGATGTGGTGCAACTCATCAATCCTGTTTTTTTAGAACTGTGTCCGGAACGCCTGTTCCCTATTTACCGTTTCCTGCGCCGCCACAACCGGAAAGTATTTCTCGGGGCATTCGGCATGGACTATTACTGGGTAAAGGCAGGACTGGACTGCCAGACGTACCGTTACTCTGACTTCAACATCGGGACAGAAGTCCGAATGAATCCCGACAACGACCGTTTCATAGCCGAATGGCTCAACGGCCCTAAAGGAGAACTGAACCGTTTCATAGCCGGCGACTGCGATGGCATAGTCAGCGGTCTCTACGAATACGACGCTTGTTACCGACCGCATTTTCCGGAAAAAACGCAATTTATCCCCTTCCCCATCGACTTGTCGGAAATCACGCCGCGCATCCCCCATCCCGAAACGAAGCGGACGCGTTTTTTCATCGGCATACAACGCAAACGGGATGCTTACAAGGGGACAGACATCATGTACAAGGCATTGGTAAAATTAGCCACACGTTACCCCGACCGGATAGAAATCGTGAAAGCGGAGTCCGTTCCCTTCGCACAATACAACCGGATGATGGACCACAGCGATGTGCTGCTGGACCAGCTTTATTCCTACACGCCGGCCATGAATGCCTTGTGTGCCATGGCCAAGGGATTGGTTGTCGTAGGAGGGGGCGAAGAGGAAAACTACGAAATCCTCGGGGAAAAAGAGCTGCGGCCTATCGTCAACGTATTCCCTTCTTTTGATGACGTGTACGCCAAACTGGAAGAGCTTATACAACATCCTGAGGACATCGCCCGACTGTCTGCAGAAAGCATACAATACGTCCGTCGCCATCACGACCACCGGAAAGTAGCGGAACGATATGTCGCATTTTGGAAGAGTAGAACTTAAAACATTGAAGCCTTAAAAACGAAGCATGAAACTCACCATCATCATCCCTGTATATAAGGTGGAAGCCTACCTTAACTTCTGCCTGAAAAGCATAGCACGGCAAAACGTGGAGGACTACGAAGTCATCCTCGTGGACGATGGTTCGCCGGACAAAAGCGGAGCCCTTTGTGACGCATGGGTACGGAAAGACGGACGGTTCCGTGTCATCCATTGCCCTGAAAACCGTGGACTGAGCGCGGCGCGCAACAGAGGATTGGACGAGGCGCGCGGAGAATATGTCACATTCGTCGATTCCGACGATTATATCTCCCCGCATACATTGCAAGCCAATATGGAATTGCTGGCCTTGCACCCCGAAGCGGATGTCCTGGAATATCCCGTATGCGTTTACCACGGCACGGCAAAAGCCTACCGTTATACGCCCGGAGCATGCGAAATCACGGATTACACCGGATGGGCACACCGCAAAGGCTACATACATAGTTATGCTTGGAACAAAATCTATAAACGCTCGTTGTGGAAGTCTCTCCGCTTCCCGGAAGGCAGATGGTATGAGGATGTCTTCACCATCCCGGCCGTATTGCGCCAAGCACGATACATCCTGCGTTCGGACAAAGGGCTATATTATTATTGCAGTCGACAAGGCTCTATCTCCAACACCTTCTGTGACAAGGGCATCAATGACCTTCTCCAGGCCAACCTCACGCTATATCGCACATTGTCCGACAATACAAACCTTAACGACAAGGATTTGGACGATGCTTACTTACACTTGTGCGACCATCAGATCATACGAATACAATTCGGTGGTTCCCTGTGCATCCCCGAACGCAAAATACCATTGCGCCGCGCCTTGTTCGCCCGTCGCCCGCTGAACTACCGCATCAAAGCTATACTGAAGGCACTGAGCGGCAACCGCTATTGCGGCATTGTAGCACGAACCCGTAAAGTACTCAAACGATGAACAAACCGTCAATCAGCTTCATTATCCCTTATTACAAGGTAGAGCTTCCGCTACTTGCCCGTGCCATAACAAGTATCTTGCGCTTGGGACAAAAGGCCGATTGGGAAGTTTGGGTCATAAACGACGGTACGCCCGGACACGAAGCGGAAGACTACCTCGGTTCACTGGACGACCCGCGTATACACTACCATGTCCAGCCTAACTTAGGATTAGGAGGGGCAAGGAATACGGGCATGGAAATGGCTCAAAAGGAATATATTCAATTTTTAGATGCGGATGATTTTCTATTCCAAAAAGCTTTTTCCCAGATTTTGGATGTTTTAGGAGAAAAACATCCGGATCTTTTATCATTCGAGTTTAAAAAAGTCTATCATACGGGATTATGGGATACGAATGTCCCGGCTTGGCAAACAGTCTTTCAAGGAAGTGGAACTGATTTCATGCTCAAACACAATTTACATGGTTGTGCCTGGGGGTATGTATTCAAAAAGTCTGTACTCGACGGCCTGAGGTTCACATCCGGTATTTACCATGAAGACGAAGAGTTCACCCCACTTCTATTCCTAAAGGCACGGCATGTCATCATAACCAACCTACCGGCTTATGCCTACTTTCAGCGACAATACTCGATTATACACCATCCTGACAGGAAAATTATAAAAAAACGTTATTCCGATTTGCAGCATATCATTCTTTGCCTCACAGACAAAGGCCGACAAATGGAAGGTAATGCCGCCATAGCTTTGAACAGGCGAATTGATATGTTGCGCATGTCCATGGTGTACACACTGTTAGGCGACAGCCCGGACACGGCTTTCCTGCTCGAAACATTGGAAAACATGAAACGGACGGGGCTGTACCCCCTTACACCACGTTTCTACTCTTTCCCTTACACCATCGTACGTTGGTGTACTTTTAAACCATTATGTGCCGTCGTCCTCAGCAAAATGTTTCGCCTTCTTCAATTACGCCATGCAGGACATGCCTCATAACCGACCGATTGTTTGCACAACAACAAAATAACATAAAAAGAGTTTATGAAAGAGGTATATCACAAAGTATTTGACTATCTTTGTACTGTTCTAATTATAGAACTTTAGTTTAAAGGTATTAGAAAGGTATTTGGCAAGTCCTCGTACGTGAGTATAGGGACTTGTTTTTGTTTTTATAAACCGTACAATCCGCACTCTTATTCTTACTTGAACAGAAAAAACAAATAAAAAAAGCGGCTATCTTTATAGATAACCGCTTGATTTTCAATTTGTAGCGTCTACGGGAATCGAACCCGTGTTGCATGCGTGAGAGGCATGTGTCCTAGCCGCTAGACGAAGACGCCTTGGAGCGGAAGCTGGGGGATTCGAACCCCCGGTACGGTAACCCGCACGTCAGTTTAGCAAACTGGTGGTTTCAGCCACTCACCCAAACTTCCTTGCTTCCTCGGATTTCCCTACCTTTCAGCAGGTGTTTTCCTCAATTGCGATGCAAAGGTAGCTTCTTTTATTTAAACTTGCAAGCCTTTGGAGCACTTTTTTCCAATAAAACTCACAAAAGTTTCTTCTTTCCTCTATGCCTGATGAATCAGATAAGCAAGATAAACCAAATAAACTGCCACCATGACTCCACCTTCCCAACGCTCAATCGTTCGTTTTGTGTAAGAGAAACACCAGAGAATCAGGACACTTAAAAGCATAAGCCCTAAATCGAAATATGAAATACTCCCCACAGGCATCGGAGATACGGTCGCACAAAAGCCCATCACAAAGAAAATATTGAAAATATTGCTTCCCACAACATTCCCTATTGCAATGGCGGAACTTCCCTTCCTGGCTGCCACAATAGAAGTGGCAAGTTCCGGAAGAGACGTTCCGGCGGCCACCAAAGTCAAGCCCACTACCGTTTCGCTTACTCCCATACTGAGCGCAATCTCTGTAGCCGCATCCACAAATAAGTTTCCTCCGAACACAAGACCGGCCAATCCCAATATGACATAAAGGAATATACGACCGTAGGACATCGGAGCTATTTGCAAGGCCTGCGGCTGCTCGCCCGCACCGTCTTTGTTACGGGCGATGGAAAACGTATAGAACATAAATACGGCAAAGAGACCTAACAGCATCAATCCGTCGGTACGCGAAATCAGATTCTCAAATTGTCCGCCGTCCAACACCGCATCCAATGATACGACGATAAGGGACAACGTGGCTAAAATAGCAAACGGAATGTCTTTGTGAATAGTAGACTTGCTAATGACAATGGGACTGACCAAAGCCGAACACCCCACAATCATCAATACATTAAATGTGTTGCTTCCCACTATATTACCGATAGAAATCTCACTGCTTCCTTTCAACGCCGACATAAAACTAGTCACAAACTCCGGCAACGACGTCCCAAAGGCCACTACCGTCAAGCCTATCACCATTTCAGTCACGTTGAACCGCCGAGCCAAACCGGTCGCACCGTCCGTCAACTTGTCGGCACCGAGCAATACAAGCGCGATGCCGACTAAAAGTAATACTACTGTTAAAAACATACCCTCGGCTTTTTAGTCCCGACGACCGAGGAAAATCATGACATAATATAATAAGGTGGCCAAAGAACCTAAAGCCGCTACGACATAAGTATACGCGGCAGAACGGAGAGCCGATACGGCAGCCCCATAATTCCGGTTATTCGTCACACCAGCCTCGCTCAGCCATTTGACGGCACGCCGGCTTGCATCGATTTCTACCGGCAAGGTAATAAAGCTGAACAAGGTCGTGGCAGCGAACAAGATGATTCCGAACAACATGATTTGAGGGAACACATTCAGCGTAAACATCCCGATGAGCAATACCCACATCATCCAATTGGAAGCAAAAGAAATGACCGGCACCAGACTACTCCTCATCTTCAACGGGGCATAAGCATGGGCGTGCTGCACGGCGTGGCCGCATTCGTGTGCAGCTACGGCTGCCGCTGCCACACTACACGTATCGTACACATCCTCACTCAAATTGACCGTCTTGTTGGCCGGATTGTAGTGATCGGTCAGCGACCCCGACGTACTTACCACTTCCACGTCATATATCCCGTTATCATGCAACATCTTCACGGCGATATCACGTCCGGTCAATCCTCCGTCGATAGGAATTTTCGAATACTTTTCGAACTTGTTCTTCAAATTAGCCTGTACCAACCAACTGGCCAAGGCAATACCGATAAAAAGAATCCAATACATATTATATTTATTAAATGGTTTTGTAAAAACAACGCTTCAAACATCATGCCAACGCACGCAAAAATAGCGAAGAAATGTCGAATACGATAAATAAAACAAGAATAAGACCGGTCTTTTTTGAATAATTAGTATATTTGTAAGTCAGTATTCACAAATAAGCATAAAACACATGAGAAAAGGTCTGATATACCCTCTGCTTTCAATGGCAGTCGCTGCAAGTCTCTTGGCGGGATGTACCGGTGGGCAACAAAGCAAAGACTATATGGAGGAGAATGATTCTGTGACGGTTTATCCGCCCGACACGGCTTTCTACGGTCATTTGGGAGAAGGCACGGGAATGAGCAGTCTTGAGCTTATTACCGACGACGGCGATACACTGGCGTTAAACAAAACCAACGAAAAAACGGGGGAACCGGGACGTATATTGGGCGAAATAGCGAACTACACCGACCAATATGCCATTACGACGTGCGACGACAACCAAAGTGTAAACGTGGCCCTGAACATCAACCAACTCGCACAAAGGAAATGGCAATCGGACACTGACAAACAACACGGATTCCAATTGGAGATGAACGGTAAAGCCCGGTCTTTAGCCACCGGCCCATATAAGTACAACCAATGGAGTCTGTACAACTGCAAATTAATTCTGTTACGGGAAAGCGAAGGCGTACACGGAGCGGAAACGAGAAACGACACACTGGACATTTTGAAACTGACACCGGACTCTTTGGTGCTGCAAAGTAGCCGCACGAGCATTCCCGAGAAGTTCCATCGCATATCATAAAAGAGTATTATGGCTGGCAATAAAGACAAAATGGTAAAGTGCTACAACTGTAAGCACGGCAAATACATGCAATGGATGAAAAACCCCATTATCTGTGAATGCAACTGGACCGGCGAACGCTACGTGGCCGAAGCCAAACGGCTGTGCAGCCGCTTCGAAGAAAATACAAGCCGGGAAACTCCCGAAATCACACATTACGATCATTATTAGAAAGTTTCCCGGTTGTAATGAGTAGCCAGCCTTATTTGACGGCCACGCATTCCACTTCCACCAACGCACCTTTAGGCAATGCCTTTACGGCAACTGCCGAACGTGCAGGAAAAGGTTCTTTAAAGAAAGTGGAATATACTTCGTTCATAGCGGCAAAATCTGCCATATCTGCCAAAAAGACCGTAGTCTTGACCACATGCGACAAGTCGATGCCGGCTTCCGCCATGATATGGGCGGCATTTGTCAACGCCTGACGCGTCTGCTCTTTGATACCGCCTTCGACAAATTCCCCGGTAGCCGGATCAATAGGAATCTGGCCGGAAGCAAAAACAAATCCATTCACTTCAATGGCCTGACTGTAAGGGCCGATGGCAGCAGGTGCCGATTTCGTGTGTAAAGCTTTCATAAAATCTTTTTTTATTTATATTAGTTTTAAACCTGCATTCTTCAATGCAAGCTGAAGTTCCTGTACATGTTCCGCATTGCGGGTTTCCACCTGGACACGCAACCAACAGGCCGTGACGTTGGACGTATCGTCATTCCGCTCATGATACACGCTGATGATATTCGCCCCCACCGACGCGGCAATCTGACTGACCACAAACAACTGCCCCGGTTTATCGTCCAGTTCCACGCAAAAGGTGTATATCCGCCCGCTTTTGGAAAGCCCGCGGTTGATCACGCGGCTCAATATCGTCACGTCGATATTTCCGCCGCTCACTACACAAACGGTCTTGCACCCTTTTACGGGCACCTTGTTGAACATGGCGGCAGCCACGCTGACGGCTCCGGCTCCTTCCGCAATCAGTTTATGCTGTTCTATCAAAGCCAGAATCGCGGCACATATCTCATCTTCCGTCACCGTCACGACCCCGTCGAGATACTGTTTGCACGTCCGGTAAGTAAGTTCCCCCGGCTCTTTCACCGCTATCCCGTCAGCAATCGTAGACACAGCGTCCAGGCATTCTATCTTCTGGTGCTCAAGGCTCTGCAACATGCCGGGCGCCCCACAGGCCTGCACGCCATACACCTTTATTTTCGGATTCAAAGTCTTGATGGCAAAGGCGATCCCACTGGCCAACCCTCCGCCTCCTATCGGCACAATCACCGTATCCACGTCCGGCAACTGTTCAATCAGCTCCAAACCGATCGTTCCTTGTCCGGCTATCACCCTCTCGTCGTCGAAAGGATGTATGAAAGTGTACCCGAATTCATCACGCAGTTCCAAAGCCTTACGGTAGGCGTCATCGTACACGCCGGGTACCAAACAAATGTCGGCTCCCAACCGACGTGTGGCCTCCACCTTGCTGATCGGTGCCCCTTCGGGTAAGCAGATCAAAGATTTAATACCGTATTTGGCGGCCCCGAGCGCCACTCCCTGAGCATGGTTCCCAGCCGAACAGGCAATCACGCCCTTGGCCTTCTCCTCATCGCCCAACTGCGATATCTTATAACAAGCTCCCCTCAGCTTGAAAGAGCCGGTCACCTGCAAATTTTCGGGTTTCAGGTAAATCTCACTTTCCTGATTGATTTTGGGTGCATAAATCAAATCCGTCCGACGCACCACATTGCTCAAGACATACCTGGCCCTGTAAAAATCATCCAAATTCAACATAGTCGTATTTTTATATGCAAAAGTGCAAAAAAGAATTCAAACCACCTCTTTTCCGCGCACTTTTTCTGTTTCCCCCGACAAGTATTCTTCGTGAAAAAACATAATTAATCAGAAAATCCATTTTCAACCATTGTTTTTTCTCACAAATGGTCTTTACGGCACAATTTTTTTTGTATTTTTGCGCAAGATTATTCGACTCAAATTAAAAGAACAAAATTTGTTGAATCAGCTAAAAGAAGGATAAAAATGAAATTTACAAAAATTGCAACGGTTCTTGGTTTAACGGCTGTTTGTGTACCGACTATGGCTCAATACGAAGGAACGAGAGTGTACGACCGTATTGGACATGGGCAAGACAGTATCACGACCTTAGGTAATATCGTAGCCTACAAAGACAGCTACAAAGCCCAGGATTACGTAGGGGCATACGAACCCTGGAAAGCCGTGTTCACGATGGCTCCGTGCGCTGAAGTGAGCACGTATGCCTATGGTGCCATGATTTTGGCCAACGTACTGGTCAAAGAGCAGGACATGACGAAGAAAAAGGCATACTTCAACGAATTGATGAACTTATATGACACGCGTCTGAAGCACATGGATGCCCTCAATTCTTTTACGAAGGCAGACAAGCGTGCCACAAAGGGTGACATCTTGGCCCGTAAGGCTTTCGACTATGCTTACTACGGTGCGGGCGTGGCCGACGGTTATTCGCTGGACAAGGCCTACACCATGTTCCGCGAGGGTATAGACCTTATTAATAAGGATGGCGCCAAAGAGGTCCCCGGTTTCGTATTGGACAAATTCTTTGAAATCTCATATCAAAGATACATGGCCGACTCTACCGCTTTCCGCGAGCAGTTCCTGAAAGATTATATGGAAAGTCGCGAGGCTTGCCAAGGCATGTTGAGCTTGGCCAACGAAGCGACAGACTCCGTAGCGGCTCAAAAGATCGTGGCACAGTACGACCCGACACTGAACCGCATCGAAACCTTGTTTGCCCAGTCCAAAGCTGCCGACCGCGAGCAACTTATTGCTATTTTCGGTCCGAAAATCGAAGAAAACAAAACGAATCTGGCTTATCTGAAATCAGCGCTGACCTTATTGGCTGCTAATGATTGCGACAATACCGACATTTATTTCAAGGCAGCAGAATACGCTTACAACATCGAACCGAGCTACGAATCGGCCATCGGTACGGCACAGAAATACTACAAAGACGGAAAAGTGGCCGAATCGGTGCAATATTTTGATAAAGCCCTTGAATTATGCCCCACCGACCAGACTAAAGCGGCCATTGCATTGAAGATTGCCAATGCCGTGTCGAAAACGGGCGACTCCGCCAAGGCATTTTCATATTTGGACAAAGCCGTACAATACAACGCAGGTATCGCAGGGAAAGCTCATTTGGTACGCGCACAGATTCTGGCCTCATCCAAAAACTTCTCGGAGGCTATCTCCTATTGTACGAAAGCAGCTCAGGAAGACGTCAGCATCTCCGGTTCTGCCAATCGTCTGAAAGAGAAGATTCAGGAAGTACAGCGCAAGAATGCAGAGTATGAAAAGGCCAATGCCGAATATAAGGCTCAGAAAGCAAAAATAGAGAAAGAAGAAAACTTCTGGAAAGCCGGAGGCAAACAATAATCTACGGAACATCATCAAAAAATACTCCGTAAGAGAGGGATATGGCAGGCAGAGGGGTCTACAAGACCTTTCTGCCTGCTTTCGTTTTCACCCCTAAAGGAAACAGGTACACCTGCCGGACATACACCTCGCAGGGGATACGGGATATAAGGATTTCAGACAAAAGAACTGCATTCTGCATAGCATTGGTTTTCAACTGATTGAGATGGACAAAAAAATCTGCTGAGAATGAAAAATCAATCTCAGCCAAACGAAAAATCATTCGGCTGAGATTGATTTTTCGTTTGGCGCAGAAAAGAAAACCCTTCTTTGGTGTAAAATAAAACGTACTCCACGATTCTATTTCCTCCTTCACCGCCTGCCGCTCACGAAAGGAAGCCGCCCGAACCACTCTCAGCTTAACTTTTTTTAAAGCCAAGACTTATTGTAATTCCCTTTCCGGTGAAAGCGTATGCCGCATTTCTGCCGGAGAAAGCTGTACCCCACGCTCCGAAAGCAAAGTTGAGAACGATAAAAAACTGATTATCTGTATTCAAGAAAAAAGCTCTCGCATCAAACCGTACGGTAGATATGCCCCGTACATTTTTCCGGAATCAGATAAAACCCCGTACCTTATCATACTAAAGATGAAAAGTAGTCCCGAAGAGCCTTGATTATATGTTATATAACATAAAAAAGGTATCTCCCATTCCCCTCCCGCCATACTATCTTTGTATGCAAAATACGACAATACGATGAAAAATCCCCTACGCGTCGATGAAATGATCAATCCTCACGTCTCTGTTGACTGTGTCGTATTAGGTTTTGACGGCGAACATCTCAAAGTGCTTCTCGTAAAGCAGACCGGCCACGAAGAAAGCGGCTACTATAATAACATGAAATTGCCGGGCAGTCTGATTTACAATGACGAAGACCTGGACGAGGCGGCACAGCGGGTTCTCTATGAACTGACAGGGCTGAATGAGCTTCACCTCATACAGTTCAGGGCGTTCGGCTCTAAAAACCGGACCAACAATCCGAAAGACATCAAATGGCTGGAACGCTTCCACCAATTAAACCAGAAAGTGGAACGCATCGTCACCATCACCTACCTGACGATGGTAAAAATCGACAAGAAACTTACCCATTTGTCCGACCGCTACGAAGCCTGTTGGACGGACATCGATGCGCTCTGTCCTTTGGCTTTCGACCACAACCAGATTATCGGCGAAGCCCTATGGTTCGTGCGGCAATACGTGCAGACGCAGCCCGCTGCCCTGTTCGACCTTCTCCCCAAGAGATTCACCGCAGCCGAACTCCGCACACTTTACGAAACGATATATGACCGGAAATTCGACGTTCGCAATTTCCACAAACGGATTGCCCAAATGAAATATGTGCTTCCTCTGGAAGAATTCCAGACCGGCGTAGCCCACCGGGCCGCGCGGTACTACAAATTCGACCGTAAGTTGTACAACAAACTGCACGGCATGGGCAAGTCGTTCAGTCCGGACGAACATAATGAAATTTATTAATTTAACATCAAACGAATCATCATGAATTTGACACAAGAAGGAGACAGACTGTACTTGTACTCCATTACCACCGTAGCCATCTTGGGCGGACTGTTGTTCGGCTACGACACGGCAGTGATTTCCGGTGCCGAAAAAGGCCTTGAAGCCTTTTTCCTCACCGCGACTGATTTTCAGTATGACAAGGTGATGCACGGCATCACCTCGTCCAGTGCATTGATAGGTTGCGTCATCGGCGGCGCCATATCCGGCTATCTGGCCTCCCGTCTGGGGCGGCGCGATTCCCTCCGTCTGGCTTCCGTCATGTTTTTCCTCTCCGCATTGGGTTCCTACTATCCGGAGTTTCTTTTCTTCGAATACGGAAAGGCCAACTGGGACTTGCTGATTGCCTTCAACCTCTATCGTGTGTTGGGCGGAATCGGCGTCGGACTGGCTTCTGCCGTCTGTCCGATGTATATCGCCGAAATTGCCCCTTCCCACATCCGCGGCACACTGGTGTCGTGCAACCAGTTTGCCATTATCTTCGGCATGCTCGTAGTCTATTTCGTCAACTATATGATTATGGGCGACCATCAGAATCCGGTCATCCTGAAAGACGCCGTAAGCGGTGTGATGTCTGTCAGCCCCGAGTCCGACATGTGGAGCGTGTACGAGGGTTGGCGTTATATGTTCGGATCCGAAGCCTTCCCGGCCGCCTTGTTCGGCCTGTTGCTGTTCTGCGTACCCAAGACTCCGCGCTATCTGGTGATGTGCGGTGAAGACGAAAGGGCATTTGCCATTTTGGAGAAAATAAATGGCCGCAATGTAGCCGGAAGGGTACTGGAGGAAATCAAACAGACGTCCAAGGAAAAGACTGAAAAGCTATTCACATACGGTGTGGCTGTCATCGTCATCGGCATTCTTCTCTCCGTCTTCCAACAAGCCATCGGCATCAATGCCGTGCTTTACTATGCCCCACGCATATTTGAAAGTGCCGGTGCCGAAGGAGGCGGTATGATGCAGACCGTCATCATGGGTGTGGTCAACATCCTCTTCACTTTGGTAGCTATTTTCACCGTCGACCGTTTCGGACGCAAACCGTTGCTCATCGTCGGTTCCATCGGTATGGCTGTCGGTGCCTTTGCCGTAGCCCTTTGCGACCAGATGGGCGTCAAAGGTATCGTTCCGGTTCTGTCCGTCATCGTGTACGCTGCATTCTTCATGATGTCATGGGGGCCGATTTGCTGGGTTCTCATTGCCGAGATCTTCCCCAACACCATCCGAGGAAAAGCCGTGGCCATCGCCGTAGCGTTCCAATGGGTGTTCAACTACTTGGTGTCGTCCACCTTCCCGGCTTTGTACGATTTCAGCCCTATGTTCGCATACAGCCTGTATGGTATCATCTGTCTGCTTGCAGCCCTGTTCGTCTGGAAGAGCGTGCCCGAAACCAAAGGTAAGACATTGGAGGACATGACGGCACTCTGGAAGAACCGCCTGAAAAAGAAGGCATAAACCTAACGGCGGCTTCTGCCACCAAGGTTCATCCCGTAATAGAAACTCCTCCGGCCGACATCGCTTTGCGGTAGTCGGCCGGAGGATTTTCCTGTTTCAGTTTCTGCCTGGGCTGTCCTCGTTCAGGAGTTCCTGAATTTCGCTACCACCCGTTCGTATGTCGGAGCCTCTATCCCCTGCTTCCGGCAGGCATCCAGCATATCGAATAATTGTCCTTGTATTTCAGACTCCCGCCCTTTCTTCAAGTCTTTCTGCAAAGAAGAAGTCGTCTGTGGGTCTAAGGCATCTATGACACGCAGGTTGGCCGCCACAGGGTCTTCCCGGAAACGGATGCCCAAACGCTCTCCCAACGCCGTGCTCTCCTTCGTCAGGCCGATGAACACGTCCCGTTCCTCGCCTTCTCTCTGTACGGCTCCCATCGGTGCGTCAAAGAAAGCCCCCGTTCCGGCCATCGCGCTGATAAATCCCCATTTGGCAAAAGTATCCCGGTCTATGTCTTCCGAAAGAATCGCTTTCACTCCCGCGTCCGCCAACGTGCGGCGAACGGTTTCGAGTTCTTCCGAAGAAACGCCATCCCCGGGACGTGCCCCAAACACAAGTTTGCACACCTGGCCGCTCTGTGTCACCTCGCCCGGAGCCTGGATATACCCTACGATGTAAATGCAACCGTCGATGACCCGTGAGCCCGGACAGGCACGGGCGATTCTGGGCCCCGAACCATATACATTCAGGATGGGCAACACCACGGTACGCTCACCCGAGGCACGGACGATGCAATCCGCCACGGAATCGACGGAATACCCTTTCACGCAGACCAATATCAGCTCGGCCTTCCCCCGATAAGTTTCGGTCGCAGCCACACCTATCTCTCCCGGACGTTCCCCCGTCCCGTCGTAAACATAACACGGGACGACCTGCTCCCCTTTGATTCCCGAATGGAAACGCAACCCATGCGCCAACATTTTTTCCTTATGCTCCCCGCGAGCCACACACGTTACTTCATTCCCGGCCAAGGCCAGCAGAGCAGCCAAAGAGCCGCCCACGCCTCCGGCGCCTATCACTAAACATTTCATAATCTCAAACTTACTTTTCCGTATCTTTTATTTCCGTCAATACACGTTCTATCTCGTACGTCAAATCTTCCGACGTGGCCAAAGGAGAGTCCGTAAAAACCGCCCGAACGACCCGCGACGCATCCACGACATAAATGCGAGGTATGGACGAATAAGCAAACAAATGGTAAACCGTGCGGTCGGTCTGTGCGGAAAAAGGTATCGTAAGTCCGTTGTCCGCCCAATACTCTCCGACAGCTACCGCGTCCTGCTCCCGACTGATGGCCATAAAAACCATACGACCGTCCGCTCCGTACCTTTCGTACATCTGTTGTACGAGCGGCAATTCACGGCGACAATCCCCGCACGCCGTATTGAAGAACAATATGAACGAAGGTTGCCCTTGCAAACTTCCGCTCTCCACCGTCCGTCCGTCATTCATCACTACGGTAAATTCCGGCAACACGTCTCCCACTGCCACCGCATCCGGCTGCATGCCGGCATCTTCCTTTTCATTGACGCAAGAAGAAACCAGAGACAGAAATCCTATAATAAAATAACGTACGTACATTTTCATGTCACACTTCCTCACAAAACCTATCGGCAAATATACTATTTTCCGAAAGAAGAAAAAAGCTTTGCATGCAGATATTGAAGAAGCCCGCCCGACAATACCGGACGGGCTTCACCTGCTCTTGATGTGTCCATTCCGTCCTATCGGACGAATTTCACACTCCTTACCGTCTTTCCGTCCGTCACGCGGACGATGTAAATGCCCGGAACCAACGGAACAGTATGTATCGTATGCGTACCGGCCCCCAATCGGGTACGCATTACCGGACTACCGGCCATCGTGTAAACCGTCATACCGACCGCACTTCCGGACGTAACCGTAATCCCTGAATGTGTCACGTCCACCGTAAATGCCGCATCGCGCACCACAGCCTCGGAAATACCTGTTTCGCCTCCGTTGCCAGTCACCTTTTCCAATACGAACGGGAAGTCGGAAGGCATCTTGTCAGCCTGGTCGCAAACTAACGTCTCGCCGTCGGTTTCCCAATAATAAGAACCGTAGCGCTCCGGTGTCCGCACGAAGCATTCCAATTCCTCTCCTCCTACCAACGTATATAAATAGAAGCTGCTACGCGCTTTGCTGTAGACACGGTCGGTCAGCGCCCCTTCGTTGTTCAGATAAGCCGAATCATTGTGATTCTGTATTTTATATCGTTCCATGTCGTCCAGCCAAGTGTAATGCCAAATGAAAGCAGTAGAATCCCCTTCTCCTTCCAATGTCTCGAACTTCATCGTACGGCTGTTCAGGTATTTCCCCGTAGCACGGTCTTTCATACGATAATAACCGTCGTCCAGCGTCCGTCCTTCCTGATACACCTTGACTTCAAAATCAAAATTAGCCTCGTATGTCTTTATGGAAGATGAAGTGTCTATCCAGTCCAAATGGCGGTAGATGGAAGATTGTACGTTCTCAAAAGAAATGGACTCCGTATGCTCGCCGGGAACTCCAAGTGTAGACTCCGTTCCGATAACGGACGGAAGTTATCTTACCTTTCATTACCACATCATGCCCTTGTGTGACGATAGCCCGCAAAGTCTCCTGCTCTTTCCCGTCCACCGTTAACGTAGGAATTACCACCGAATTCTTAATCGTGAATTCCCGGCTTATCTCCACGCCGGACTCGTTGGTCAGCACTACCTTGAAAGTCTGGTCGGAATTCCCTTGCCGGAATGTATACGATCCACCGGAGCCCAACAGCTTACCCTGACTGTCATACCATCTGGTGGAAGCCACATAGTTCCAATTGGCATAATCAGCCCCGAGGGTCACGTCCCTTCCGTTGACGGCACTGAACTCGCTCGTCTGGTTCATACGCACCCCGTCGTACTCTATCCACGGGGACAACGTGGCGCGAATGCCCTCTCCATATACGGAAATGCAAAACATCTGCACACTCTTCACTCCCTGCGTATTGGTGTAAAACAAACGATAAACACCCGAAGCATCGGCCGTAATGTCGCGGCTCGCTCCTTTCATGCCGTCTTCCCATTCCCAGTTTCCCGTGTCGGTTTCGCCATCGGGCAATACAGCCCGCAAGGTTAACGGCGTACCCTTCTTCACTTCTTTCATCTCGGCGTATGGACGTACAGTACCGTCCTGCACGATTTCCGGAGAAAGCACGGTGGGCTTCGTCTTCTCCGTCACAGCCTCGTCCGAATGCATCAACGTCCCGAATCCCGTATGGTCGAAACCGCCGCTATTCGTACCGTAGGAACCTCCCCCGGCCTCTATCCCCACAATCTTGGACATCCGCGTGCAGTACTCCATTGGCATTCCCATACGGTTCTGATAATGATTGATGAACAACTGCCATATCGGCCGCCATTGTCCGCGCCCCGTACCGCTCAATCCACCCATCCACCAATTCTGAGTGTAAGGAATATCGGCGGGGTCTACTTGATTACAGTTGTACATAGCCACATATTCCGCCGCACCGGCTACCATGGTCTGCCCCGCCTCACCCGGAATCAAAGGGTTATATAAGTTACAAAAGGCATTGTCTCCCTGATTGTAGGCCGACTGAAGGGCGTATGACAACAAGCCCAACGCCGCCATGGCATGCCCCTGGTCGCGGCCGCTTTCCTGCATCTGGTTTAAGTATCCGAACGGACCGCGGGTATCCTCATGAAACCAAGGAATGAGTCCCCATCCGTAACCGCACATACCCTGGTCTTGCTTCACAGGATGACTGTCACCCACATAAAGCGATTCATTGCCCGGCCCTTCTTTTATCCAGTACATACCGTAATTATAAATGTCCGGCAAATCGGCGAAGATGCCCAGCGACACACAGAAAAGAGCATTTCCCAATCCCCAGTTACTGTGATAGTGATACCAGTTACCTTCGCGCACTACGGTATCGTGCCGACGTTCCAGAAAGTCTTGTGCCGTAGTGAACCACACGTCGATCATCCACTGCTTGAAGCGTTCGAAATCCTCTTTCTCCCACTTTTCGTAATCACGCATCAACTCGGCCGCATTCAGAAATTGGTAACCGATAAAGCCGGGCACCAAGGACTGGTTCGTATTCCCACCGATTCCTTTGGTAATCGCTACGTACTGGTTCAACACATAGACAGCCCGTTCCGCCCATTGCGCCTCGCCTGTAATTTTCCAAAGCAAGGCACACTGGTAAGCCTTGGCCGCATTGCGATAGGCGTTCATGTAGTTTTCGTCACCGGCAATTCCACGTTTGATATATTCCGTCACTCCCCAAATGTCGTTCACTGCCTTGTTGGCCACCCAACTGTTCTTCAACACCTCAAAAGCCTGTAGCGTCTGGGCATCGTGCTCTGCCAGGCGTTTCTTGATTTGGTCAAAGTCATTCTGGCTGTGCAAAAGCCCCGGATGGACGAATGCCCCCTGGGCATATACCCCGCCCCCTCCGATGCTGAAAAACAAAGCCACCGTAAAAAGAGATAGTTTCTTCATAAATGATAAATATTGGTTTCCGTTCTTATTTCCAATGCTTTCTACACGGTTTACGAACGTCTGCCGGAAAATCCGCAAAAACACACATTATTTAACTATTCAGAACACCTATCAACCCATCGGAAACAGGAGGTACAAAAAAAGCCACCCGACGGAATAAACTCTCCGGCAGGCGGCTGCATACGATTCAATCCGGTATCTGCTTAATAGCGGATATCCAACTCTTTCAAAATAGACGAGATTTTCTCCATTGTGGTCAATCGTGTAGGCACCAAAGGCAGACGAAGTTGGTTCTCAATCATTCCCATGGCATGGAGCATGGCTTTTACGCCGGCCGGATTGCCATCCACAAACAACAATTTGAACAAATCCGAGAACTTGTGGTGAATAATACGGGCATGCTCGTAATCTCCGTTCAGTGCCATGCGGACCATACGGCTGAATTCGGCGGGCAAGGCATTGCCTATCACTGAAATCACACCTACCGCCCCCATCGTAATCAGCGGATAAGTGATGCCGTCATCCCCTGAAAGGACATCGAAGTCGCGAGGCTTGTTTTTTATCACATCCTCCAACTGGGTCATATTCCCACTGGCCTCCTTGACGGCCACTATATTCTCGAAATCACGGGCCAAGCGCAATGTCGTCTCCGCACTCATGTTGACTCCCGTACGCCCCGGTACGTTATACAACACGACCGGCACGGGCGAAGCCTCCGCTATGGCTTTGAAATGCTGGTACAACCCCTCCTGCGAAGGCTTGTTATAATAAGGACAAACCGACAAGATACCGTCGATGCCGCTCCAATCCCCTTCCTTCAGGTCTTTAACTACTGCTGCCGTGTTATTCCCGCCACATCCCATCAACAAAGGAACACGGCCGGCTACACGCTCCACAAGCATCTTTTTCAATATCTTCTTCTCGTCAGCCGAGAGGCAAGGTGTTTCGGCCGTCGTTCCCATAATACACAGGAAATCCACGCCATTCCGTATCTGATATTCTACCAGACGGGTCAACGCCTCATAGTCCACTTCACCATCCGATTTAAAAGGAGTTATCAAAGCAATTCCCAACCCCTTGAACTTATTTTGTGCCATAGTTTAAGTAGTTCTATCTATTTCGCGACAAAAATACAAATAAAATCCCATAATGCAAACAATCTTTCACGATTCTATCTTTTTCAAGAACTCTTCTTCCGAGAGGATAGGGATACCCAATTTACCGGCTTTCTCCAGTTTGGCCGGTCCCATGTTGGCTCCGGCCAGCACGAAAGAAGTCTTCGAAGAGATGCTGCCCACATTTTTTCCGCCGTGCTGTTCTATCATGGCTTTATATTCATCGCGCGAATGAAGCGAGAACACCCCGCTCACCACAATACTCTGCCCGGACAACTTGTCGGAATGACTGCTCAATTCTTCGTCGGAAAGCTCCATCCGGACTCCTTTTTCCCGCAAACGGCGCACCAAATCGCGGTTGGCTTCGTTTGCAAAATAGCGGATCACGCTCTCGGCTATCACCACACCGATTCCGTTGATCTGCAACATGTCCTCCAACGATGCCGAGGCCAGCGCGTCCATCGACTTGAAATGGCGTGCCAAGGCTTTAGCCGCAATTTCACCGACAAAACGTATGCCCAAGGCAAACACCACGCGTTCGAAAGGAACTTCTACGGAGTCGGCAATCGAGCGGACTATCTTTTGCGCAGATTTCTCGCGCGTGCCGTCCTCGCCGTTAATCTGCTGCACCTGTATGTCGTACAGGTCGGCCACATCGCGTATCAAGCCGCGGCGGTAGTAATCGTCCACGGTTTCGGGTCCCAGACTGTCTATGTTCATGGCCCTGCGGCTGATGTAATGCTCTATGCGCCCCTTGATTTGCGGCGGACAAGCCGTGTCGTTGGGACAATACCATGCGGCTTCTCCCTCGTAACGCACCAGTTCGGCCCCGCATTCCGGACAACGGGTGATGAACTCGGCTTTTGGTCCCGTTTCCGGTCCTCGCGCATCAGCGTCCACACCGACGATTTTGGGAATGATTTCCCCTCCTTTTTCCACATACACCATGTCCCCGATGTGCAAGTCCAACTGCTCCATCACGTCGGCATTGTGCAGCGTGGCACGCCGCACGACCGTACCGGCCAACTGCACCGGATCCATATTGGCCACCGGCGTCACCGTCCCGGTGCGTCCGACTTGGAAGGTCACGGCATTCAGGCGCGTACGGGCACGCTCCGCCTGAAACTTGTAAGCGATGGCCCAACGGGGGCTTTTGGCGGTATAGCCCAACGCACGTTGCTGCCTCTGGGAGTTGACCTTCAGCACGATGCCGTCCGTAGCCACAGGCAGGTTCTTGCGCTCCACGTCCCAATAATCTATGAAATCATAAATGTCCTGGAGTGTAGTTACTTTCTTCATCCCCCCGGAAATCTTGAATCCCCATGAGCGGGCCGCCTGCAAATTTTCATAATGCCCGTCAAAAGGAATGTGTTCTCCCAGAAGGTAATATAAGTAAGCATCGAGCTTGCGTTGCGCCACCACCGCTGAGTTTTTGCTTTTCAGCGTCCCCGAAGCCGCATTACGCGGATTGGCGAAAAGCGGTTCTTCGCGTTCTTCGCGTTCGCGGTTCAATGTCTCGAAGCTCGTCCACGGCATCAGGATTTCCCCACGGATTTCAAACTCTTCGGGATAACCGTTCCCGTTCAGACGAAGCGGAATGCAACGGATGGTCTTGACGTTTTCCGTCACGTCGTCGCCCTGTACCCCGTCGCCCCGCGTCACGGCACGCACCAACCGCCCCTGCTCGTAGGTCAGCGAGATGGAAAGCCCGTCGTATTTCATTTCACAACAAAGCTCGAACGGCTCGCCTTCCAAACCGGAACGGACGCGTTCATAAAAGTCGGCCACCTCTTGCTTGTTGTACGTATTGGACAACGACAACATAGGATAGCGGTGGGGCACCTGCACGAACTCCTGATTCAGGTCACTCCCCACGCGCCGCGTCGGCGAGTCCGGGTCGTCAAATTCGGGATGGGCCGCCTCGAGGTCTTGCAACTCCCGCATCATGCGGTCAAACTCTTGGTCGGAAATCTCCGGGGCGTTCAATACATAATAATTATAATTGTGGCGGTGCAATTCACTGCGAAGCCGCTCTATCTGTTCCTTTACTTCCATTTGCATTCAATGATAAACTCTGACGGGGTGACATCGCGGCTCTGTTCCCGCGAACGGCTCCCCCGTCATTCGCATAAGCAAAGATAGTCAATTCGCAGAAAACGCCCAAGGGCGCAAAGAAAAAAGAAAAGCATCCTTTTCCGGCACAATCTGTCAAAACGTCAATCCCATGCCTTCGAGAATCGTCCATTCGCCCCTCGATGCGGCCTCGATGCCCAATAAGCGACGCACGCGCCTCCCGAAAAAATCAAAAAGACAGCCTGAAAGCTTTTTCACAAGACGAAAGCAAACGGGAACCGCCCGTCCTCCGCTTCTTTCTTTTTCCGGTGAAACCTGCGAGACGGAACCGCTAACATTCTGCCCGTAAATTCTTGTCGGCGAAATACAGGAAAATAGAACGAAAAAGCTGCAAAAAAGCAGTTTTTCTCTTCTTCGTGCGGCGAAAAATTTCCATTTCGGACGGATTTTTTCCACGACATGCGGAGTACCCGGAATTTATATGAGGAAAGAAATTTTTCGTTTGGCTGCAAACGATTTTTTTCTTTCCTCAAAGTAAATGAATATATACTGCATAAAACAGCAAAAACGACACGAAAATTGCATACTTATACATTCCTGTCTTTTTAGATTCTCCTAACCGCTGTCTTTTGAAACTACTGATTTAGAGCTGAAAGTAGCAAAATGTCAGAATCATCATTTCAAATCCGCCCGATTATACTTACCTTTGCCCATTAAAAAGAATCGTGGAAACAATGGAGATAGCAATCATTGGCGGAGGAGCGGCCGGCTTCTTTCTGGCCGTCAACCTGAAAACATTCGCGCCGCAGGTGGAGGTCACGGTATTCGAAAGGCAGGCGGATGTATTGAAAAAAGTACTGGTCTCGGGCGGCGGACGCTGCAACCTGACCAATACTTTTGAGGGTGTGACAGACCTGAAACAGGTCTACCCCCGTGGGCACAAGCTCTTGAAGGGGCTTTTCAAACAGTTCGGTCACCGGGATGCCTACCGATGGTTCGAAGCGCACGGCGTGCCGCTCGTCGCGCAAGACGACCATTGTGTGTTTCCGGCCGCACAGGATGCCCGTGCCGTAGCCGGTTGCCTGAAAAGCCTTGCTGCGGAATTGGGGGTCACGGTGAAAACCTCCCACCGCGTGGAAACCCTCACGCCTTGCGGCGGGAAGTATGAAATCACGTTTCAGGATGTGCGCCAAGGCCGTCTGCTATTCGACCGCGTGGCCATCACCACCGGCGGTTCACCGCGTGGCGAAAGCTTCGCTTATCTGGAACGGTTGGGGCATCGCATCGAAACGCCCGTTCCTTCGCTCTTTACGTTCAACATCGCCTCCCCGACACTGCGCGGGCTGATGGGCACCGTGGTAGACCCGGCATTGGTCGGCATCCCCGGTACCAAATTCAGGCATTCAGGCGCGTTGCTCGTCACCCATTGGGGCATGAGCGGCCCGGCCATCCTGAAATTGTCTTCCCATGCCGCCCGTTTCATACAGGAGAAAGCTTACCGCTTCCCCATTTTCGTCAACTGGACAAACGACCCCCACAGCGAAACCGTGACCGGCATCCTGCAAGACATGGCGCAACGCCACCCCCAAAAGAAAATCTCCGGCTTGCGCCCGTACGACTTGCCTGCGCGGTTATGGCATTACCTCATCGGTAAGTCCGGCATCGCCCCCGACCGGAAATGGAACGAGCTGGGGCACAAAGGGCTTTGCAAACTGGCCGACACGTTGTGCAACGACCGCTACGACGTGGACGGCAGGAGTACGTTCCGCGAAGAGTTCGTCACGTGCGGAGGGGTAAGCCTCGAATCGGTGTACCGGCAAACGCTGGAAAGCAAGACCTGCCCCGGACTGTACTTTGCAGGCGAAGTGCTCGACATCGACGGCGTGACCGGAGGATTTAACTTTCAGGCCGCATGGACCACGGCATACACCGTGGCGCGGGCCATCGCGGAAAACGCGGTACAAAAACAGCCCGTCCCGTAGGAGGCGTCATAACCTCGACCCTACGGAACGGGCCCATTAAGGTAAAGTCAAACCGGAACGTCCATCCCCCGCCGAAAGACGGTCCGTATATCGACCGGCTCACATGCTATTGCAAGCGGAACGTAAACGGCAAAACATAGCGCACAGCCACCGCCTTCCCGTCCTTCTGTCCCGGTGTCCATTTCGGCATTCCGCTTATCACACGGAAAGCCTCGTCAACAAACAGTCGCAACATTTCTTTGGGTGCCGGACTGCCGTCCACCGCCTGCGCATAACTTTTCTCCCCCGCTTCGATACGGCACAGGCTCCCGTCCGTGTCGATGACAAAACTACAGAGCACGCGTCCCGTCACACCGTTCTTCAAACATTCGCTTGGATATTTCATGTTACGCGCCACATAAGCCATACATTCGGCATCACCTCCCGGAAACATTGGCTTAACGTCTACCACGTCATACACATTACGAGGCAGGACCTTGGCACTTTTCAACCTCAAATAATAAGACGCTGAATCTTTCCCTTCAGTCCGGGCAAGCTCCGCCTCCTTGAACTCCACACGGTCTGGAAGGCCATTCCGGAGTGCCATCGCTTTCACCACAATACCTTCGGACGTCCTTTCCGAAGCGGCAACGGCCGAATCTGCCTTCGCCACAACCGAAGAAGGCTTGGCAGCTTTCACCTCGGAGACTTCCGCTTCGGAAGCCCTTTTTTCCATTTTTAAAGGTTCCGGCTGAACATTTTCAGCCGCGACGGCTTTCGCGGTTGCGGATAAATCCGTAACTTTGACCGCTGAGAGTTGCTCCAACCGGCCGTCTACTCCGTTTACGATCTCCGGACGGGCGAATGCCACTGTGGCAAAAGCCCCCACGGGCAGCAGGTACATGTACTTCAAAACTGCCCATTTCGTTGATTTTTTGTTACACATCATAGCAATACGTTTTTTAAGTGTGCTTTGATTCAGACCGTTGGCAAAAGATTGCAGTCGGCTGCCAACGGCCTTTTTTATTAGATATAACTGATAGTTCTTCGCGTTGACTCCATGGCTGAGTACGTACTCGTCGGCCTGATACTCATGAATGCAGCGCAAGTCCATCTCCATCATCCAAACCACTGGATTGAACCACTGTAGGGCCTCCACAGCCAACATCAGCAGCGTATCGTAGGAATGGCCGTACAGCACATGGGCCTTTTCGTGCATGAAAATGGCTTCGCCGGCATCGCCCTCCAAGTCTCCTTCCCACATCACGACGCTGTGCATCCAACTGAAAGGCGGCATGGGACGGGCATGACAGTAGAGCGTAATACCGTCTGAAAAGCTCTCGCGCCACAGACAACCGCGAGATATCGCCCGATGCATACGGAAGAACTGGTACATACGGACGGACAACGACACCGCCAGACCTGCGAAATAAAGACAGACACACACCAAAGGCCAAACAGGAACATCCGCATCCGGCATGATGACGACCTCCGGCATGAAAAGCTCCGTCCGCCCAAGCCGGTCTATCAATCCGGCATACGCCCCTTCCGGTGCGGCAGACTGCCACGAATGCCACATTCCGCCAAACCACTCCTCCTGCGAAAGCGGGAAAAGGAACGAAGCCGCAAGTATGGCCAGCAAAGCCATGCGGTTCAAGCGATGCAGCCTTTCCTTACGTAATAATAAGGTATAAGGCAGATAAAGCAATGTCAGGCACAAAGCCGATTTGATGATATAAACCAAGAATGTTCCCATATCCTATATTTTAAACTGTTCCACCACCATGCCCTGTGGACTGCGGGCTACGCACGCCGGGACGCATCCCCCTGCCGTTCCACCATCTCAAGCATTTCTTTCAATTCTTCTTCCGAGATACGTTCCTCTTTGACAAAAAAACGAACCAAGGAGGACAACGAACCGCCGAACAAGTCCTCCTTCACCCCGTCCAGCACTTTCCGCGTATATTCCTGTTTCGTAATCAAAGGATAATAACACTGGGTTTTCGTTCCTTTCAGCTTCTCAAATCCCACGTATCCCTTGTTCAACAAAATCTTCATGAACGTGGCTACGGTAGTATAGGCCGGTTTCTTCTCGCCGTACCCCTCAAGCACATCCGAAATGGTACCCTTCATCGAAGGCAGACTCCAAAGGATGTTCATGACTTGCATCTCAGCTTTTGTCAGTGTACCCTGCTTTCCCATTATTTCTAATACTTTAGTTATTGATATGGCAAATGTATATCTAAAGGTTTAGAAAAGCAAATCTACGGAACGTTTTCTGTTCCCAAAATTTCCTTTTTAACTTCTATTTTTAGTAATCAGCCGCCACACACCATGAAATCCGGCGCAAAATCACTACTTTTGCAGTAGATTACAAGAAAACAGATTCCCATGAGAATAGACATCATTACCGTTTTGCCGGAATTGCTCGAAGGCTTTGTGCGTGAAAGCATATTAGGACGTGCCCAAAAGAAAGGCTTGGTGGAAATCCATTTGCACAACTTGCGCGACTATGCCACGAATAAGTACCGCCGGGTGGACGACTATCCTTTCGGCGGCTTTGCGGGCATGGTGATGCAGTGCGAACCGATAGACCGCTGCATCTCGGCCTTGAAGGCTGAACGGGACTACGACGAAGTGATTTTCACCACACCGGACGGCGAACAGTTCGACCAACCGATGGCCAACACGCTTTCCCTTTGTGAAAACCTCATCATCCTGTGCGGACATTATAAAGGTATAGACTACCGCATCCGTGAACACCTCATCACGAAAGAAGTCAGTATAGGAGATTACGTACTGACGGGCGGAGAACTGGCAGCCGCTGTCATGACAGATGCCATCGTACGTATCGTGCCCGGTGTCATCGGCGACGAACAAAGCGCCCTCTCCGACTCGTTCCAGGACAACCTGCTGGCTGCTCCCGTATATACCCGGCCGGCCGATTATAAAGGTTGGACCGTGCCCGAAATTTTACTTTCCGGGCACGAAGCCAAGATTAAGGAATGGGAACTGCAACAGTCTTTCGAACGCACAAAGGCTTTGCGTCCCGATTTGCTGAAAAGGAAAGACTGACCGTCTGCTTTTTCACTCAGCCCCCTTAAAAAGGAACCGGAAATATTGCCGGATTCACCGCCAAATCGTATCTTTGTCATTCAGTATTTAAATAAATAATGTAATGGGAGAACAAAAACACAACTTGTACGTCATTGCAGGTTGTAACGGAGCCGGAAAAACGACAGCCAGCTTTACCGTACTTCCGGAAATGTTGGATTGCCGGGAATTCGTCAACGCCGACGAAATCGCAGCCGGACTGTCTCCGTTCAATCCCGAAGGCGTAGCCATCCAGGCGGGACGACTGATGATAGAACGCATCATCCACCTGTTGAAAGAAGGCGAAACCTTTGCTTTTGAAACGACATTGGCTACACGGTCTTACGTGAAGCTCATCAAACAGGCACAGAAAAGAGGCTATTTCGTCACGCTGCTCTTCTTTTCGCTGAGCAGTCCGGAACAGGCCGTGAAACGGGTGGCCAAACGCGTAAGCGAAGGTGGACACAACATCCCGCTCGATGTGATTTACCGCCGTTACGACAACGGCCTGAGTAACCTGTTCAACCTCTATATGCCCGTATGCGACTATTGGGCATTGTATGACAATAGCACCTGTCCGGCCAATAAAATAGCCTACGGATGCAAAGACGAGAGTATAACTATTATTGAACCAGCCGTATATGAAAAATTCAAAGACCAATACACCGAAGAAAACGATAATGAGCGAGGATGAGGTTTATGAAATGCAGCGCAAAATCGACGAAGGCATATACCTGGCTCAGAAACGCCTCGTGGAGCGTGCAAAACATAACCATACCACTCTGATTATCGCCCGCGAAGGACAAGTTGTTGAAGTAAAAGCAGAGGAACTCTATCCTATCCGCAAGAATTATCGTCCCCAAATCAGATGACAAAACCCATTTATCTGGAAAACCGTTTGCCGGACGAATGGCAAATAGAAAATGCCGACCCAAAAGTGATTTTGAGGTCGGCTTTATACATATAGACTTGAAAAATTTACTTGTTGAACATTATCTTCCCATATAAAACAGTATACGTTTCACTCTCCAAAAGTCTTTTTTAGAGTATATAATATCAACATTGGATTTCCTGATCGCCTTAAACTATCATTCATTACAGGGTGATTTACCTTAATTCCCTTATATAAACTATTGTCACTATAGCTCTCCGGATCATATTCTGAGATATATTTCCAACTTATTAGTTGATTTCCTGTTTTTATAGTCGATCTTCCGCAATCAATTTTTAATACGGAATTAATATAATGATTCTTATAAGGCATATTAATATAATATAGCATTCTACTATATATAAAAGAAAGGCACGTATCATTGCCTATCACACAATTTACAGTAGGCCTTACATACTTCATTCGTTCTTGTACATTCAAATCTCCATAATACCTTTTACGCAAAATTTGCTCTGTTTCCTTCTTTAATGGATAATCTAAAGATATAACTGGGACAAATTCAAAATCTTTAATTTCATACAAAGCATCCGACTGTTCCGTATGGAAGTACAGATTATCGTTATCCCTAATAAAAACAGGTTCCGTACCAGCTACATTATACATATCGCTTTCAGCCTGAAATATTTTTCTAGCCTTTTGTTCCAAGGTAATATAATCTACTGTTGCATTATTAGCCGAATACAATAAAAAACCTGCATCATACCAACATATTCTCCAATAATAATCAGATAGTTTTATTTCTTGTTTAAACTTTAGATCCTTATCTAATATTATAATTTTAGGTGGACCACATAATATACAAATATCTCCCGTTTCTGGAGACACATCAAAACCTGTGATCTCTGCATATTCCCCTTTTCCATTTCCGGTCTTATCGTATAGAGAAATAGGTTGACCTACTGAATCAAAAGCAACAATCGCTGTTTTCTGCCTATTATCCAAAATATACCATTTACCGTCATACTTACGTATAGCATTGATTTCCCCCAATAAAAATGAATCTTTTTCATGAAGAGGAATGAAATCAACTTGCTCTATAAAAGAGCAAGTTGATATAGTATTATTTACTTTCGACAAATCACGTATATTAGCTTCTTCTTTTCTATCACCGCAAGAGTTACACAAGACTAAAATAGAAAGAGAGAACAATGTATGCTTCATCATAAGCCAAGATCTTTTAGGAAATCATTACAGGTAATATCATTCCCGCATCTAACTCCATTTTGCCACCAATTTTTTCGCTTGTAGATTTGTGTACCACTACTTAAATCAACAGTAGCACCAATGGTAGCCCCATACAGTCCCAATTTAATTCTAAGAATGTTTATTTGTTCCTACGCCTGACTTCAGATTTACATTCATCCTTTGCCAATATACAATCATAAGGACTTTCAGCCTGACTTAATATTTCTACATTAGCCAAGATTAAATCCATTTCAGGGAATGTCTTACAGACTTCCCTCTTTCCGATTACAGCAAAAGCTATAACTGAGACTCAGACTACAAATACAAAACAAACGTTTTCTTCATAATCTCATATTTTTAATTAATACTAAATTTTCCAAGCCAATGCCGCAGCACCTACCACAGCCGCTTGTGCATCATCCATTTGGGAAATCAACATCTTAGCTTTTCCCTTGAATATGTTCTGCACATTAGCATCGTATGCCTCTTTTATCGGGTCCATAATCAGATTACCGGCTTTTGTCAGCCCACCGAAAAACACGTATGCCTCCGGACTACAGAAGGCGGTAAAATTGGCACAAGAGCGTCCTAACAAATCACCGGTAAACTTATATACATCGCGTGCCAGTTGGTCACCGTGCTCAGCGGCAATAGATACGTCTTTCGACGTAATCTCCTCCAACGGGATTTTACGCAACTCCGTGTCGTCTGTACGTTTGGCGAGAAACTCGCGTGCCGTGCGCGCCACGCCCGTGGCCGAACAATAAGCCTCCAAACACCCCTTACGACCACAGCCACACAAGCGGGCTTCCGGGGTCGTATCCACAATCACATGTCCCAATTCTCCGGCAAACCCGTCGCAACCGTAGACCAACTCGCCGTTGACCACAATACCGCTGCCCACGCCCGTGCCCAAAGTTATCATGATGAAGTTCTTCATCCCCTTGGCTACCCCGTAAGTCATCTCACCGATAGCCGCAGCATTGGCATCGTTTGTCAAAACCACGGGAATCCCCAATCGTTCACTGAATTTCTTCGCAAACGGGACGATTCCTTTCCACGGCAGGTTGGGTGCCAGTTCGATATTGCCGGTATAATAGTTACCGTTAGGCGCACCGATTCCCATCCCCTTGATGTTCTGAATGCCGCCCACTTGTTCTATCATCGGAGCCAAAGCTGCACAGGCACTGTCCATATAGACATCCAAATCGTTCTGTCCTTTCGTCCGGATAGACGTCGAAGTCACCACGCGGCCTTCCGCGTCCACAATACCGAAAACTGAGTTCGTTCCCCCTAAATCAAGCCCTATTACATAAGGTTCATTTTCCATAGCCATAATGTATATATAAAAGTTAATTATAACAGTTTTCAAAGTTAAGAAAAACAGATGTAACCGCGAAAAGAAAAAAACTCTTTTTCACGAAAAATAAAAAAAGAACGGCCTTTTCTTTATAGTCTCATGAAAAAATGCCAATTTTGCACCTATTATGTGGTTTGAACCGGTTAGTACATTAGATTTAATCATAAAGGGATTGCTCATCGGCGTGGTGGCATCCGCTCCTATGGGACCAGTCGGAGTGCTTTGCATTCAGCGTACACTGAACAAAGGGCGCTGGTATGGCTTCGTCACAGGAATCGGAGCAGCTTTCAGCGACATCATATATGCTTTGATTACGGGATTCGGAATGAGTTTCGTGGTAGACTTCATTGAAAACAAAGACAACATGTTCTACCTGCAGATGGCGGGCAGTATCATGCTCTTCTTTTTCGGATGGTATACTTACCGTTGCAATCCGGCGAAATCCATCCGTCCGACTTCTCCCCGCAAGGGTACGCTGATACACAATATGGTGACCGGTTTTCTGGTCACGTTTTCCAACCCTCTCATCATCTTTCTGTTCGTGGCGTTGTTCGCCCGCTTCACCTTTGTCGTCCCCGACCACGTGGTACAGCAATCTCTGGGTTACTTGTCCATACTCGTCGGAGCCATGATATGGTGGTTCGTCCTGACTTATTTCATAGACAAGGTGCGCAGCCGTTTCGATGTCAAAGGCATCTATTTGCTGAACAGACTCATAGGAGTGGTTGTCATTGTGGCCTCTATCGTGGGGTTTGCCGTCACGCTGACCGGTTTATCGTTATAAATATATGTATATAGCCCAACAACTTAAAGAAAAAAACATTGCCGAATACCTGCTTTACATGTGGCAGGTGGAAGATATTCTCCGTGCCCACCACTTGGACCCGGATGAACTCAAACAGAACTATCTGGCACAGTTCAGAGCCACGGAGGAAACGGAAAAAGAAATGGAAGAATGGTACAGCCATCTCATCCGCATGATGAAGGAAGAAGGCATACAGGAGGGTGGCCACCTGCAAATCAACCGGAACATCATCCTGTGGCTCACCGACTTGCACAACCAACTGTTGCAGTCCTCCAAGTTTCCGTTCTACACGGCTGCTTATTACAAGGCCTTACCCTACATCGTAGAACTCCGCAACAAGGGGGACAAAAAGGACGTGTCGGAATTGGAAAACTGTTTCGATGCCCTCTACGGCGTGATGTTGCTCCGCCTGCAACACAAACCGATAAGTGACGAGACCGCCAAGGCCGTGGCCGACATCACCAAACTTTTAGCCATGCTGTCCGACTATTACAAGCAGGACAAGGCAGGCGAATTGAAATTTGAATGAACAAAAGGAAACAAACGATATGAAAAATATTTTAGTAACAGGCTGCAACGGCCAACTGGGCAATGAAATGCAGCTTCTGGCTGCCGGTCATCCGGAATTCAATTATTTTTTCACAGACGTGAAAGAGTTGGACATCACCGACGAGAAAGCCGTAAAGTCATTCGTCGGCATGCACGAAATTGACTGTATCGTGAACTGTGCGGCTTACACGGCCGTAGACAAAGCGGAAAGCGACGAAGCGTTCTGCGACTTGCTGAACCATACAGCCCCGGGCTATCTGGCCAAGGCCGTGCATGAACGGGGCGGCTGCATGATACAGGTTTCTACGGACTACGTGTTCGACGGGACTGCACACATTCCCTACCGCGAGGAGGAACCGACATGCCCGGCTACGGCATACGGCCGCACCAAACTGGCAGGCGAAGAAGCCGTCATGCGGAACTGTCCCGAATCGGTCGTCATCCGCACGGCATGGCTCTACTCCACTTTCGGAAACAACTTCGTCAAGACCATGTTGCGGTTAGGTCGGGAAAAAGAGAGTCTCGGGGTCATCTTCGACCAAATCGGCACGCCGACTTACGCACGCGACCTGGCGGTGGCCATCTTTGCCGTACTGACACAGGATTTCGTTCCCGGAATTTACCATTTCAGCAACGAGGGAGCCATCTCATGGTACGACTTTACCAAAGCCATCCACCGCATAGCCGGTATCACCACCTGCAAGGTACGCCCGCTCCATACGGAAGAATATCCCGCACCGGCGGCACGGCCTCATTATTCCGTGCTCGACAAGACCAAAATCAAAGAGACTTATCACATCGACATTCCCTATTGGGAAGACTCGCTGGCCGAGTGTATACAGAAATTAGAACAGAATTAAACCGACGCATCGAAACGTATGAATGAAATAGAAAGAAGAAGGACTTTTGCCATTATTTCCCATCCGGACGCCGGAAAGACCACCCTCACCGAAAAACTATTGCTCTTCGGCGGGCAAATCCAGGTGGCCGGTGCCGTCAAGAACAACAAAATCAAGAAAACGGCCACCAGCGACTGGATGGAAATCGAAAAACAACGCGGTATTTCGGTCACGACTTCCGTCATGGAATTCGACTACAGGGATTACAAAGTGAATATCCTGGACACCCCGGGCCATCAGGACTTTGCCGAAGATACGTTCCGCACGCTGACAGCGGTGGACAGCGCCATCATCGTCGTGGACAGTGCGAAAGGCGTGGAGGCGCAGACCCGGAAACTGATGACGGTCTGCCGTATGCGCAAAACGCCGGTCATTATCTTCATCAACAAGATGGACCGTGAGGGAAAAGACCCCTTCGACCTTTTGGACGAACTGGAACAGGAGTTGCAAATCAAGGTGCGCCCACTCTCATGGCCCATCAATCAGGGACAACGTTTCAAAGGGGTGTACAACATCTACGAGCAACGCCTCGACCTGTTCACCCCCGACAAGCAAAAGGTAACGGAAAAGGTGGAGGTGGACATCCACAGCGATGCACTGGAAGCTCACGTTGGCCAAGCCGATGCCGACAAACTGCGGACGGACTTGGAGTTAGTGGACGGTGTCTATCCCGAGTTCGACGTTCATACCTATTTGGAAGCCGAAGTGGCTCCCGTCTTCTTCGGGTCGGCACTGAACAATTTCGGTGTAAAAGAGCTATTGGACTGCTTCGTGCAGATTGCACCCAGCCCGCGTCCGACGTTGGCCGAAGAGCGCACGGTCAGGCCGGAAGAGCCGAAGTTCAGTGGTTTCATCTTCAAAATCACAGCCAACATCGACCCTAACCACCGTTCATGTATCGCCTTCTGCAAGGTATGTTCCGGTAAGTTCGTGCGCAACGCGCCTTACCTGCATGTACGCCAAAACAAGACGCTGCGCTTTTCTTCGCCCACACAGTTCATGGCACAAAAGAAAAGCACGATAGACGAGGCCTGGCCCGGCGACATCGTGGGACTGCCGGACAACGGCATATTCAAGATCGGCGACACACTGACCGAAGGAGAGATGATACATTTCCGCGGACTGCCGAGTTTCTCTCCCGAAATGTTCAAATACATCGAGAATGCCGACCCCATGAAGACCAAACAGTTGAACAAGGGTATCGAACAGTTGATGGACGAGGGCGTGGCACAGCTCTTCGTCAACCAATTCAACGGACGGAAAATCATCGGTACGGTAGGACAATTACAGTTTGAAGTGATACAATACCGTCTGGAAAACGAGTATAATGCCAAATGTCGTTGGGAACCCGTCAGCCTGTACAAGGCGTGCTGGATAGAAAGCGACGACGAGGCACAGTTGGAAGCCTTCAAAAAGCGCAAGTATCAGTTCATGGCCAAGGACCGTGAAGGCCGCGACGTTTTCCTGGCCGACAGCAACTATGTGCTTCAGATGGCCCAGAACGATTTCGAGCACATCAAATTCCATTTCACCAGTGAATTTTAAAGTTTAAACCGAACATACGGACATGAATAAAGAAGAAGACATCAGACAGGCGGTAGAGGTCATGCGCCGGGGCGGCGTCATCCTCTACCCTACGGACACGATATGGGGAATCGGCTGCGATGCCACCAACGAAGAGGCTGTCCGTCGTGTGTACGACATCAAGAAGCGCGACGACAGCAAGGCACTCATTTGCCTGGTAGACTCCGACCACCGGTTGCAGCGTTACGTAAGCGACGTGCCCAACGTGGCTTGGGACTTGATAGAATATGCCACCCGTCCGCTCACCATCATTTTCGACAAGGCCAAGAACCTGGCCCCCAACCTGCTGGCCGAAGACGGCAGTGTAGGCATCCGCGTCACCCGTGAAGAGTTCAGCCGCCAGTTGTGTTACCGTTTCCAGAAAGCCGTCGTGTCCACCTCGGCCAACGTGAGCGGCGAGCCTTCGCCGGCTTGTTTCGACGACATCAGCGACGAAATAAAAAATGCGGTAGACTACATTGTACAAAGCCGCCGGAAGGAAAAAACGAAAGCCGTCCCCAGCAGTATCATCAAACTGGGTTCGGACGGCGAAGTAGCCATTATCAGGAAATAAGCAGAAAAAATCATGTACGCGGTAAAAAGGAATTTCACATTTTTCGAACGCTTGTTCATCTGGCGACGGATGAACTTCAGCGAACAGAAATTCATTCTGATGATCAGCTTTGTAGTCGGCATACTGACCGCTTTCGCCGGTCTCTTCCTGAAGTGGCTCATCCATCAGATACAATACCTCCTGACCTACCGTTTCGATGCCACTGCCTCCAACGCGTTGTACTTGGTGTACCCCGTCATCGGTATTTTCCTGACGGGACTGTTCGTCCGCTACGTCGTAAAGGACGACATCAGCCACGGTGTCACCAAGATTCTCTTTGCCATCGCACGCAAACAGAGTAAAATCAAGGCGCACAACACATGGTCGAGCGTCATCGCCAGTGCCATTACCATCGGGTTCGGAGGTTCCGTAGGAGCAGAAGCCCCCATCGTGCTCACCGGTTCGGCCATCGGTTCCAATCTCGGACGCCTGTTCCGCATCAACAGCAAGACACTGATGCTTTTGGTGGGTTGCGGAGCGGCGGGTGCCGTGGCAGGCATCTTCAAAGCCCCGATTGCCGGGCTTGTATTCACCCTCGAAGTCCTCATGATAGACCTGACGATGGGAGCTTTGCTGCCTTTGCTGATTTCATGCGTGACGGCCGCCGGAGTGACATTCGCCGTATCAGGTACGAACACAATCTTTGAATTCCACCTGCAAAACGGATTCGCCGTAGACAAAATACCGGCCTACATCCTTTTGGGCATCTTCTGCGGACTGGTATCGCTTTATTTCACCCGCACGATGAACTCGCTGGAAGACATCTTCCGCAAATATTCCAATCCTTACGTCAAGCTCCTCATCGGCGGAGCCACGCTGAGCATCCTCATCTATCTTTTCCCTTCGTTGTACGGAGAAGGCTACGACCTTATCAACCTGCTGCTTAACGGAAACAGCGCGAAAGACTGGGACACGGCGATGGACAGTTCGTTGTTCTACGGACACGGCAACCTGTTGTTGCTTTACCTGGCGCTGGTGCTTATCTTCAAAGTCTTCGCCTCCACGGCCACCAACGGCGGCGGAGGTTGTGGCGGTATTTTCGCCCCCAGCCTGTTTTTGGGTTGTATCTCAGGCTTTATTTTCGCCCGCCTTTGGAACTTCTACCGTTGTCTGGGCATTTACTTGCCCGAACGGAATTTTGCCATGATCGGCATGGCGGGACTGATGAGCGGCGTCATGCACGCCCCGCTGACAGGCATATTCCTTATCGCGGAACTCACCGGAGGCTATCAGCTATTCATGCCCCTGATGATCGTGTCCGTCTGTGCCTACCTGACCATTATTTCTTTCGAGCCTCACAGCATCTATTCCATGCGTTTGGCCAAAAGAGGCCAGTTGCTCACACACCATAAAGACCGTGCCATACTCACGCTGATGAGTCTCGACTCGGTCATCGAGAAATACGACGAATACCTGTATCCGGACATGGATTTGAGTGAATTGGTAAAAACCATCTCGGCTTCGCGCCGCGATGTGTTCCCGGTAGTGGACCGTCAGCACCGTCTGGTGGGTATCATCTATCTGGACGATGTCCGCCCCATCATGTTCCGGCAGGAATTGTACCACCGTTTCCAAATCGGCCAACTGATGAAAGAGCCAGTGGCCCGCCTGAACATCGACGACTCCATGGACGTAGTGCTGCTCACGTTCGACAAGACTCAGGCTTGGACTCTCCCGGTAGTAGACACGGAAGGTACGTTCATGGGCTTCATCCGCAAGTCGCACGTGCTGACCCTTTACCGTAAGACCCTGGCCGACTTATCCGACGACTAAAAACTAAAGACATGAAAAAGAAAGAAGATTTGAGAATTGTATATATGGGCACGCCGGAGTTTGCGGTGGAGAGCCTGAAGTGCTTGGTGGAAGGAGGTTACAACGTGGTCGGCGTCGTCACCATGCCGGACAAACCGATGGGCCGTCATCAGGATGTGCTGCAGGCCAGTCCCGTGAAACAGTACGCCGTGGAACACGGCCTGCGTGTCTTGCAACCGGTCAAGCTGAAAGACGAAGCCTTTGTGGAAGAACTCCGCTCCCTGCGTGCCGACCTGCAAATCGTGGTAGCTTTCCGCATGTTGCCCGAAGTGGTGTGGAACATGCCTCCCATGGGCACATTCAACCTGCACGCGTCGTTGTTGCCGCAATACCGTGGGGCCGCCCCCATCAACTGGGCAGTCATCAACGGCGAAACGGAAACGGGCATCACCACATTCTTCCTCAAACATGAAATCGACACCGGCGAGGTCATCCAACAAGTGCGCATCCCGATTGCGGACACCGACAATGTGGGCGTGGTGCACGACAAACTGATGGAACTCGGCGGCCGGTTGGTGGTGGAGACGGTAGACCATATACTGACAGATACCATCCACCCCATACCGCAAGAAGAGATGGCGGTGGAAGGCCCGTTGCACCCGGCTCCCAAAATCTTCAAGGAGACGTGCCGGATGGACTGGCAAGGCCGGCCGCTCAAACCGTTGTACGACTTCGTACGGGGCTTGTCGCCCTACCCTGCCGCATGGTGCGAGATGAAGGACGAAGCCACAGGCAAGGTTTATACCCTTAAAATATACGAAACGGAGAAAGAGCCGTGTGTGTGCCACGAACCGGCGGGCAAAGTGGTCAGCGACGGAAAGACCTATCTGAAAGTGGCCGTCGACGGAGGCTACCTCCGCCTGAAGGAAATCCAACTGACGGGCAAGAAAAGGATGCGCATAGAAGACTTCCTGCGGGGCTTCCGCATGCCGGAAAATCTCCTCATGCTATAGAATCCGTAAAGGAAATTCAACGCCCGAATCGTTCGCCGCAGAACGGAAAATCAATCTCAGGAGATTGAAAAATCGTTCGCCTGAGATTGAAAAATCGTTTGGCGCAGAAAAAAACAACGCCTTGCAGAGACTGTCATACCTCCTGCAAGGCGTTACTTATTACACTGTTTCTCAATTATTTATCCATTTAAAGTCCAAATACTCCCCACGGCTTGGTTTTGTAAATCATTCGACAGGCCATCCATCGCCATACATGACCGGCTCGGGCTATCAGGCATTTGTCTTCCGGTAACTCCACACGGCTACTCCGGCAAACACCGACATGAAACACAGCATCTTGCCGAACTGCGGCCACAAGTCGGTCAGCCCGCATCCCTTCAGGAAAATCATACGCATGACCTGAATAAAATAGGTCAACGGATTGAAAGCCGCTATCCACTGCGCCCAGTCTGGCATGCTGCGCACGGGGGTGAACAGGCCGCTCATCAGGATGAATACCATCAGGAAGAAAAACATGACGAACATGGCCTGCTGCATCGTGGCGGAATAATTGGAAATAATCAGTCCGAAACCCGACATCGTAAGAATGTAGATGCACGAAAAGAAATATATCAGCCACAAACTGCCTGACGGCACAATGCCGTAGAGCACGGCGGACAACATCAAGCCGATGGACAGGACCACCAGCCCCACAATCCAGTAAGGCACCAATTTAGCCAGAATGAATACAAACTTGTTGAGCGGAGTGACGTTCAACTGTTCAATCGTGCCCACCTCTTTTTCGCTCACGATATTCAATGCAGGAAGAAAGCCGCAAAGCAACGTCAGCATCATGATGAGCAAAGCTGGTACCATGAACACTTTATAATTCAAATGCGGATTATACAAGTTAAGTACGGACAAACGGGCCATACCCGTGCCTCCCAATTCCTGATTCACGAAATCGTTTACCACCGTAGAAAGGTAAGAACTGCCCAGTCCGCCCTTGGTTCCGTTGATGGAATTGGCCGAAATCTGAAGTTCCACGGGGTGCCCCGTACCTAAAGATTTGGCAAAGTCACGCGGAATCTCCAAAATGACATCCGCCTCTCCGCGCTCCACGCTCTCCAATGCACGGCCGTAATCCGGTGCGCTCTCCACTAAATTGAAATAATCCGTGGAGGCCACTTTCTCCACCAGACGGCGCGACAAGGCAGAATGGTCCAGGTCTACCACAGCCAGGTTGTTGTACTTGATTTCAAGATTGGCAGCCCACGGCATCAGAATCATCATCATGCAGGGAAACACCAAAATGAGCCGGGGAATGATGGGATTCCTCCGCATTTGCTTGAACTCCTTTTCTATCAAATATTTCAGTACCATAAGTTTTCCTTTTTTACGTCCGTATTATTCCAGCCGCTCCTTGAACTTCTTCAAGCTCAGCCCGATGAGCAAGGCCGCCATGCCGGACAGTATCAACGCCTCATGCCATACGGCGGCCATGCCCAAGCCTTCTATCATCACCTTCTTTACGGCCTGTATGTACCACCTTGCCGGAATGATATTGGAAATCCACTGCAGGACGGCCGGCATGCTCTCTATGGGAAAAATCATGCCTGAAAGCAACATGACAGGCATCATCAGTCCCATACCCGACACGATCATGGCCGCCACTTGGTTTTGTACCACACATGAAATGAGCAATCCCAAAGACAGAGCCACCGCAATCAGAAGGAGGCTCAAGAAAGACAGCGTCCAGAGGCTTCCCTCCACCGGCACGTGCAGCACGTAGACCGACAGCAGCAATATCGTGGCCAGATTGACGCAAGAAAGTACCAAGTAAGGTACGGCCTTGGCCAGAATGATAAAAATAGGCCGGATGGGCGACACCAACAGGACTTCCATCGTACCGGTCTCTTTCTCTCGTACAATGGAAATGGAAGTCATCATCGCACAAATCAGCATCAGTATCAACCCCATCACGCCGGGTACGAAATTGTAGGCGCTCTTCATCTGAGGATTGAACAAGAGATGGGTCTGCACGATGGGACTTGATTGCGTCCCTGATTGCAAGGCTTGCCCGACAATGCCCTGCACGTAACCGGCCATCATGTTGCCCGTGTTCGGATCCGTGGCATCCACCACCAGTTGTATGCCTGCCTCTCCCGTCGACAGATTGGCATCGAAATCCGAAGTGAAGGCCACCACAATGTCCGCTTCATCATGCCGGAACACGGTTTCGATGTCGGAGGCCGAAGACAATTCTTTCACGACCGAAAAATAACGGTTTTCGTCTATCCGCTCCGTAATGCGCGTGGTGACGGCGTCTTTCGACGGATCGAGCACGGCCACGCGGCTGTGGTTGAGTTCGGTGGTGATGGCAAAACCGAACAAAATGATTTGCAACACCGGCATGCCCAACAAAATCAACATCGTCCGCCGGTCGCGGAAGATGTGGAAAAATTCTATCTTGATAAAAGCCCAAAACTGTTTCATCTTTATTGAATAATTTACTCACGCTCGGCAGACACCGAACAAGTTCGGTCTGCGCTCTCTTACCCGCAAATTTCTGCATTACGTGTGGCCTCACGGGCCAAACGGTGGAACACTCCGTCCATGTCTTTCTCGCCGAAAGTGCGCTTCAAGCCTTCGGGCGTATCCAATGCCCGTATCTTCCCGTCCACCATGATGGACACGCGACCGCAAAATTCGGCCTCGTCCATATAGTGCGTCGTGACGAAGATGGTGATACCCTGGTCGGCTGCCTGATAGATCAGTTCCCAGAACTGGCGTCGCGTCTTAGGGTCGACCCCTCCGGTCGGTTCGTCGAGGAACACGATGTCCGGACGGTGGAACGTGGCCACAGAAAAAGCCAACTTTTGTTTCCACCCCAAGGGCAACGATTTGACCATCGTGTTCCGCTCCGCTTCCAGTCCCAACGTATGCAGCACTTCGTCCGTGCGACGGGCTATCACCTCGTCCGAGAGTCCGTAGATACCGGCAAACAGGCGAATGTTTTCCCACACCTTCAGGTCGTCGTACAACGAGAATTTCTGACTCATATAACCGATATGTTTCTTGATTTCTTCCTGCTGGGTGTTGATGTCGAAACCGGCCACGCGCCCCGTGCCCGACGTGGGATAAGACAGGCCGCACAGCATGCGCATGGCTGTGGTCTTGCCTGCCCCGTTCGCCCCGAGGAAACCGAAGATTTCGCCCTTCCCCACACGGAAGGAAATGTGGTCTACAGCCGTGAACGTCCCGAACCGTTTCACCAAATCGTGCACCTCGATGGCACATTCCGACCGGGCTCCGGCCGGTTCGCGTTGCAACCCCGGCGGACACAGGATGTCGGCAAACCGTTCCAACATGACGGCGGGGGTATCTATCCCCTTGACCGCACCGCCGTGGAGGAATGCCATACGGTCGCAACTCCGGATCTCGTCGAGATAAGGCGTAGAGACGATGATGGTGATACCTTCCCGCTTCAACCGCCGCAACATTTCCCAAAATTCCTTGCGCGAGACAGGGTCGACTCCCGTGGTCGGCTCATCCAACAACAAGACCATCGGTTTATGAATCAATGCACAGCTCAACGCCAGTTTTTGTTTCATCCCGCCGGAGAGTTTCCCTGCACGGCGGGTTTTGAACGGCTCGATCTGCTTGTATATGTCTTCCACCAGATGGTAATTCTCACGTACGGACGTACCGAACAACGTGGCAAAAAAGTTCAGGTTCTCCTCCACCGTCAGGTCGGGATACAGGGAAAACCGGCCCGGCATATAACCGACGCAAGCACGCAACTTGCGGTAGTCCCCCACAACGTCCAGCCCATCCACCGTAATCCGCCCGCTCTCCGGACACAGCAAAGTAGCCAACATGCGGAACAGCGTGCTTTTCCCGGCTCCGTCCGGTCCTATCAGTCCGAAGATTTCTCCGGGCCTGACCTCGAAAGAAACGTCGTCCAAAGCCTGTACGCTGCCGTAATGTTTGGACACGCCCTCTACCTTCACAATGGATTCCATAACACCTTAGTTGAATTTGACTTCGCCATACATGCCCAACTTCAGCAAGCCGTCGTTTTCCACGGCTATTTTCACGGCGTACACCAGATTCGCCCGTTCGTCGCGCGTCTGTATGGTTTTAGGCGTAAACTCGGCCTGTCCGGATATCCACGTGATTTTTCCCTTGTATTCCTTGCGGTCTTCCGCCCCGTAATCGGCATAGACTTTCACCGTTTGCCCCAGTTTTACTGTAGAGAGTTGGTCGCCGCTCACATACGCCCGCAAAAAGACATGCTTCATGTCCGCCACTTTGAACAAGGGTTTGCCTTGGGCCGTCACTTCGCCCCGTTCGGCATACTTCGTCAGCACCGTACCGGAAATGGGACTGACGATACGGCATTTCTCCAGTTGGTCTTCTATCTGCCGTATCTGTATCTCTGCGGCATCCCCTTCTTCCGTTACGCCTTGGTTGCCGAGATTCAAAGTAGACAACTGGGCTTCCAACTGCTTTTTCAGCACAGCCAGTTGCGACTCCACATCGTCCACCTGCTTTTGTGTACCGGCATTCTGCGCCAACAGATTCAGGCTGCGCTTTCTTTCCAGTTCGGCCTTTGCGATCTGTTCCCGAGTGGCCGCCACCTGCTTGGCCACGTCCGCCCTACGGCTACCGATGGAACGTACTTGGGCTTCCAGTTGGCACTTCTTCAGGTAAAGCTGCACGGAATCCACATATCCCACTTGTTGCCCCTGCTCCAACAAATCACCTTCTTCCAGATTCAACGCCATGATTTTACCGTTGGCTTCGGACGATACGATGACTTCCGTGGATTCGAAGATTCCGGTAGCGTCGAAATCCGTGTCTGTCCCGCTACACGCCGCAAGCAATCCCAACAAGGCCACGCCGCAAATGTCCCGGGCTCCCCGTTTGAATCCATACCCCGTCTTTCCCACGGCGACCGGACTGTCCAGCCCGCCCCGCCATAACTTATTCCAAATGTCCATATTCATTCTGTTTTTAATGATTCATCGTATATTTGATATCATATAAGGCTTGCAAGCGTTGTATCTCGTGCAAGGCCTTGGTCTGCTTGGCCTGATCTTCGGCCGTCACTTCGCGCAACATTTCCGTCACGGTGAGCGTGCCGTTCGCGACCTTGGCTTCGGCCGACTTCCGGATATTGGTGCGTAACCTTATCAACTCATCGTCATTCTTCATCAAGGTATCTATTTTCTCCACCGTACGCCAATGCTGCGCCGTTTCCATACGGTTGTTCAACCGGAATACCGCCTCCTGCACGTCGATGTCGTCGCGACTTGCAGCCAACAGTCTTTTGTCGTTCTTCCGCGTGTACAAGTCGCTGATGTTCCAACTCAACCGCACACCGGCTATATAATAAGGTTCGAATCCGCCCTTCAGCATATTCAGTCCGGGGTCGCCGTAAGCCCCTTGTGCGAATACTCCCAACTTGGGCATATAACGGGCTGTCAAACCTTTCTCCTGCACGGACAACTGCCGCCGCTGCGATTCGTAAAGCGATAATTCCGGCCTACGGTTTTCTTCCAACGGCTCCACGGTGACGGACGGCTTGACCAACCGTTCCGCATCAATTCCTTTCCGACCGGTCAGCAGTCCCAGCACCTCGGCATACGCTTTACGATTGACACGTAGCTCACTCTCTGTCTGCCGGGCATTCAACTGTTCCACCGCTACGGCATCCAAATCGGCCTGATTGGCTACCCCTTGCTGCATGCACGCACTCACCTGGCCATGGTTACGTGCCAACTGGGCTTGCAACAAGGCGTTCTGTGCCAACTGGGCGTCTATGAGCAACATGCCGAAAAATAATTGGTTCACCCGGTCGTTCAACGCATAAAGGTTTACTTCCAGTTGTCCTTTCTGCACCTCGGATTTGGCCCGGGCCTCCTCTTTACGGTTACGTACGACTCCTCCGTCCCAGACCGTCTGGTTCAGTTCCAATACCAGTTGGTACTGGTCGTTGTCCAAACCGAACTCTACTCCCGGAATGCTAAAGGGCATCTTCGTCACGTCCGACTGGTATGAAGCCTTTCCCGAAAAGCTCAGTTGGGGAAAATAGCCTTTCGCCGCATTCTCCACAGTGAAATCCTTTGTACGCTCAATCAAATCGAACTGCCGCACCAAAGGATAGTTCTCCCGCGCTGCACGGTAACACTCTTCCAAAGTCAGTTGAGCCGACACCGTCCCATAAACGGCGCACATCCCTACGGCCCATACGAAAATCCGTTTCATATCCGTCTTCATTTCTTAAGTCTACTTAATATCATTTCAATGTTCTCTGCCCGTCGCTGCAAGATGAACTGCCGCACGTCTTCCTGGCCTAAATCGAATGCCTGTTGGACAAGCGACTGTCCCACAAAAGACATTACATTCAGCGAGAAGATGGAAAACATCAGGTCGGCCGTCCTTATGGGACGTACCTCGCCGCGCTTCACGGCTTGTTCCAATCGTCTTTTCACATTTTGCAACGTGTTCCGCACCGCGCTCGACAATACCGGAAGATAAAGTTCCCTGCGCTTTTCATTCAGATGAATCTCGTTCAGAAGAAAAAACGGCAACTTCGGGTTTTCTGCTATAAAATCGAAGTGAGCCCCCGTCAAATCTTCCATCTGTTTCAGAAACGGCTTTCCGTCATCCAAGGTAGCCACTAAGGAATGGGCCATCAAATCCACTTTCTCTTGAAAAACCCGCTCGAACAGTTTTTCTTTTGTGCGATAGTAATAATGCAACATGGCGTGCGTCACTCCCGCCTGTTTCGCTATTTCGGTAGTTTTGGCCAGTGCAAAACCTTTGTCCAAGAACTCTGTCTCGGCCGCCTGCAATATCGCTTGTTCCGTATTATCTTTCTTGCTCATAACAACTTTAATGTCTAACAATGATGTTAATTCATGGGCAAAGATAGAGATTTGTATGAAGGATACCATAAAATCTCCGGAAGAAAACTTGTCGTTTAACTAATATTATCACCTGTTAAACCTACGCAAACAAGAGTGGCCACGAACTTTCCTTGAGAAAAAGTCCGTGGCCACCAACAACCATGAAAACAAAAAAATCTCGCTCTTAATACGAACGGGCAATCAGCACACGGCATTTGGCCGGTTTCCCGCTCACCATATCCACACCCGGAGTCTGCTCGAACTCAAACGGCACGCAACGGATAGTGGCTTGTGTGTCCTCCTTGATCTTCGCCTCCGTCTCAGCCGTCCCGTCCCAATGACAAAGGAAGAAACCGCCTTCCTTCACACGCTCCTTGAAATCCTCGTAGTTGTCGCATTCATAAATATGTGCATCGCGATAGGATTTTGCCTTGGCGTAGATGTTATCTTGTATTTCGTCTAACAAAGTCTTCACATAGTCCTCGATGCCGTCGCACGTACGGGTTTCCTTCTCCAACGTGTCGCGCCGCATGACCTCTACCGTATTGTTCTCCAAATCGCGCCCTCCCATGACCAAACGCACCGGCACACCTTTCAGCTCATAATCGGCAAACTTGAAGCCGGGACGCTTGTTGTCGGCATTGTCATACTTCACGGAAATGCCCAATGCACGAAGACGTGCAACGATGCCTTCCACTTTCTCGTCGATAGCTTTCAGTTGTTCCGCATTCTTATATATAGGAACTATGACCACTTGGATGGGAGCCAGCTTCGGCGGCAATACCAGACCGTTGTCATCGGAATGCGTCATGATGAGTGCGCCCATCAAACGGGTGGATACTCCCCAGGAAGTAGCCCAGGCATATTCCAACTTATTGTCTTTATTGATAAACTGCACATTAAATGCCTTTCCGAAGTTCTGCCCCAAGAAATGAGACGTGCCGCTCTGCAAAGCTTTCCCGTCCTGCATCATGGCTTCGATGGTATAAGTGTCCAAAGCACCGGCAAAACGTTCCGTCTCGCTCTTCACGCCCTGCACTACGGGCACGGCCATATATTGTTCGGCAAAATCGGCATACACTTTCAACATCAGTTTGGCACGTTCCTCGGCTTCTTCACGCGTGGCATGTGCCGTATGTCCTTCTTGCCACAAGAACTCGGCCGTACGGAGGAAAAGTCGGGTACGCATTTCCCAGCGCATCACATTGCACCATTGGTTGCAAAGGATGGGCAGGTCGCGGTAGCTCTGAATCCAGTTTTTATAAGTATTCCAAATGATAGTCTCGGAAGTAGGACGGATGATCAGCTCCTCTTCGAGCTTGGCCGCCGGGTCTACCACCACGCCGGTCTTGTCCTCGTTGGTCTTCAAGCGATAGTGCGTCACCACGGCACATTCCTTGGCAAATCCTTCCACATGTTCGGCTTCTTTACTCAGAAACGATTTAGGAATCAGCAGCGGGAAATAAGCGTTTTGCACGCCGGTCTCCTTGAATTTATCATCCAACACACGCTGCATCTTCTCCCAAATGGCATAACCATAAGGCTTTATCACCATACATCCTCTTACATCCGACTGTTCGGCCAAATCGGCTTTCACCACCAATTCGTTATACCATGAAGAATAGTTCTCACTTCTTTTGGTCAAATCTTTAAGTTCTTTAGCCATAATCAATATCTATAAACAGTTTGCAAAATTAGCAAAAAGTTTCCTTTTCATGCGGTTATTCGGCAGAAAATATCTAATTTTGCTTGTGATTTAGATTTTAAAAAAGTTATAACTATGAAAGGATTGAAGTTTTGTGCACTCGTACTGAGTGCAGGTATGCTTTTAAGCAGTTGTGGAGGAAACATGAACAATACCGGCAAGGGGTCGCTGATCGGTGCCGGCGGCGGTGCAGCCTTGGGTACATTGATTGGAACCTTGGCATCCAGCAATAAAGGTAAAGGAGCCGGTATCGGTGCTGCTGTAGGCGTAGCCGTGGGCGCAGGTGTAGGTGCATTGATCGGAAAGAAAATGGATAAAGCCAAAGCTGCGGCTCAACAAGTGGAAAACGCGCAAGTGGAAAGCGTAACCGACGCTAACGGTCTGCAAGCGGTGAAAGTAACATTCGACTCCGGGATTCTGTTCAACACCAGCAGTTCGGCTTTAAGCAGTAATGCTACCGCCTCATTGGCCAAATTTGCCAGCACGGTATTGAATGTAAACAAGGATATGGACGTGGCGATTAAAGGGTACACCGACAATCAAGGATGGAAAAACAGCACAGCCGCCCAAAGCGTGCAAAAGAATATGGATCTGTCGTTACAACGGGCCAATTCTGTTTCCAATTACCTGAAACAATGCGGAGTTTCCCCGACACAGATAACATCGGTAGAAGGCTTGGGAGAAGCAGACCCCGTAGCAGACAACAGTACGGCTGCCGGACGCGAGCAGAACCGTCGTGTGGAAGTTTATTTGTATGCCAGTGAAAAAATGATTCAGGAAGCCCAAGCTCAGGCAGGCAACTAATCAGACAGATGAAAAAAATTCAGAAACTGATTCAATGGATTGTACTCTCGTTCTTCGGGAGTACAATCTTTTTTGTTATTCTCTACCGCTTTGTCCCCGTACCTGTCACCCCGCTCATGTTCATCCGCTGCGCACAACAGGTCGGCCGGGGCGAAAAAATCAGGTTGAAACACCATTGGGTTCCTTTGGATGAAATGTCCAAATACTTGCCCGTAGCCGTCATGGCTTCCGAAGACCAACGGTTTCTCCAGCACCACGGTTTCGATGTGGTGGAAATCCAAAATGCCGTAGAGGAGCGCATGGCGGGAAAACGTCGGCGCGGAGGCAGCACCATCAGCCAACAAACTGCCAAAAACGTGTTTTTATGGCCGACTTCCTCTTGGGTCAGAAAAGGACTGGAGGCATACTTCACGGCTTTAATCGAATTATGCTGGAGCAAACAACGGATTATGGAAGTCTACCTGAACTCCATCGAAATGGGCGATGGCATATATGGTGCCGAAGCTGTGGCACAACAACATTTCGGGCGTCCTGCCGAGAAACTCACGCGTGCCAACTGTGCGCTGATAGCCGCCACATTACCCAATCCGCTCAAATACAGTTCCAAAAATCCGTCACGGTACATGTTGAAGCGACAGACGGCTATCATGCGGCAGATGAAACATATCGACCTGTTCAAATGACACGTACCACCCGCACTCCTAATTGGGAGGGGTGTTTTTTCATGTACTCGCTCAATGTCATGGGTTCCAACACCACTTTCTTATGGATACTGGAAGCATTGAGCAGATGAAGGTGTCCTTTCTGCCACACGGCAAATCCCAAATGCGAGGTATCCAGCCCTTTCTTTCGGGTCACGATAGCTAAAATGTCACCGTCGTGAATCGTTCCCAATACATCCTTTCCCTTATCCAACAACGACAAAGGTATGTACCTCACTGAAACATTTGCCAATTTTTGTTCATTTCTGCGGATACGGCTTATCTCGCCTGCCCTTCCTTTCAACATCGGATATGCATCGGGATGCGTACTCATATAATCCAAACGCAGACGTTGTACGGCAATAAAAGGCCGGTATCCCTTACCTTTTTCTCCTTTTATTTCCTTCACGACGCCCAGACTTTCGTTACTCGCTATCCATTCGCTAAAATAATGGTTACGGGAAGAATAGCCGTTCAACTGTCCTCCGCTGTAACGTATTTTTTCCAGATTCCGGCAAAAAGAAACAAATGTGGGATGCTCTTCTCTCACGGTCAAAGTCAAAGCCACCACATTCTCGACCAACGTCGTACAGTCCAACTGACGTAAGTTGACGACCAATTCTTCATCCGGATTTACTTCGAGAGTGGAAGCCACGTAAGGCACCCCGATGAATTGCTCCGCAAAAAACAAAGTCAGGTCCGTTCCTCCCGTTTGTTTTTTCCCGACATCAAGGAGTTGTACCACTTTCAACGAATCCGCTTTCGTATAAGTCAGTGCCGACAGGCTTAAAGGACACATCATCGCCCCTCCGACAAACAGTCCTAACATTCGATGTGACATCATATCATTTTAAAAGGTTGCAGACAAAGTTAAGATAAAAACTTGATAAGGCATCCGAAAAAAAGCGTAATTTTGCAGTATGAAAAAGATAACCGCACTCTTAAGCCTGCTATGTTGTGCATCGGCAATAACTGCACAACGGCATGAAATCCTGGACCGTCAACTGCACACTCTGCAAGTGGTAGTAAACGATGACCCGTTGCTGCCTCCCATCATGAACTTGGGGGGAGGGAATCATCTGGAAATCGGTTTCGACGAGTTCTCACACGAATACCACCGTTATATATATAAGGTGGAACATTGCAATGCAGACTGGTCTCCATCGACAGAAATCTTTGAATCCGATTACATGAACGGGTTCAACGGGGAACCGATAGAAGACTACGAGAAAAGCTTCAATACGACCGTGCTTTACACCCATTACTCGCTACGGATTCCGAACGAAAACATTTCGCTCAAGTTGTCCGGCAACTATAAACTCACGGTCTACAACGACGAGGGCGACGAACCTGTACCCGTCCTTACGGCCTGTTTCAGTCTGGTGGAACCGGGCGTAGGAATAGGAGCTACCGTCAGTACCAATACGGACATAGACTTCAACAAATCCCACCAGCAAGTGGATTTCTCCGTCAACTACGGACTGGTAAAAGTCATCGACCCGCATCGTGAACTGAAAACCGTAGTGATGCAAAACCGCCGGTGGGATAACTGTGTGGTCAATCCCAAGCCCAACATCCAGGCGGCCAATAAGATTGAATTCACGCACAACCGCCAATTGATTTTCCCGGCCGGCAACGAATACCACAAATTTGAGATTCTGGACGTACATATCCCTACACTGAACGTAGACAGGATGGAATGGTTCGACCCGTATTACCACGCCACGCTCTATCCCAATCAAACCGCCCGGAATTATCTGTATGACGAAGACCAAAACGGTGCCTTTATCATCCGCAACAGCGACGACGAAGACGTGGCCACCACTTGCGACTATGTATTCACGCATTTCACTTTGAAAAGTCCTCAACTGCCCGGCGGAGAAGTCTACCTGAACGGCGAATGGACTTACAACCGCTTCATCCCCGAATACCGCATGACATACAACCGGGAAACACAGGCCTACGAAGCCACTGCTCTCCTGAAACAAGGATATTACAATTATAATTATCTCTTCGTGCCGGACGGTGAAACCCAAGGAAACAGCGGACGGACGGACGGGAACTTTTATGAGACGGAAAACGAATACATCATCTTGGTATACCATCGTCCTAACGGAGGGCGTTATGACAAACTGGTCGGTTACCGCCGCATGAATTTCAAGATTAACGGAAAATAAAACAGAAACCTATGAAAATAACTGTATTAGACGGCTACGGCTTAAACCCCGGCGACCTTTCCTGGGAACCTATTGCACAATTAGGAGAACTGACAGTGTTTCTACGGACTTCGGCCGAAGAATTTTATGCACACGCCGAAGGAGCGGATATCCTGCTGACCAACAAAACCCTCATCACAGCCGAACACATCGACCGTTTGCCGGATCTGAAATATATCGGCATATTGGCTACGGGCTACAACGTGGTAGACATCGAAGCTGCCAGCAAACACGGGATTCCCGTTTGCAACATCCCGGCATACAGTACCCGTTCGGTAGCCCAAATGGTCTTCGCCCTCCTGTTGGCCATTACCAACCGCGTGGAACATTATGCCGAAGAAAACCGTAAGGGACGTTGGAGCCGCAATCCGGACTTTTGCTATTGGGACACGCCCCTCATGGAACTGTCCGGTAAGAAAATGGGTATCGTGGGACTCGGACATACCGGCATGGCTACCGCACGCATAGCCTTGGCTTTCGGCATGGAAGTATATGCCTGCACCTCCAAAAGCCCTCTTCAGTTGGGTACCGACATCCGGAAGTCCACAATGGAAGAGCTGTTCTCCGCGTGCGATGTCATCAGCCTGAACTGTCCGCTCACCCCGGAGACTCACCATTTGGTGAGCCCGCACACTTTGGCGCTTATGAAACCGGGAGCCATCCTCATCAATACCGGACGCGGCCCGTTAGTGGACGAAGAGGCGGTAGCCGAAGCCCTGAGAAACAATACCCTTGCCGCATACGGTGCAGACGTGACAAGCACCGAACCGCCTTCGGCAGACCATCCCCTGCTTTCGGCCCCTAATGCCTATCTCACCCCACATATCGCTTGGGCCACACGGGAAGCCCGCCTGAGGCTCATGGACATCTGCGAACGAAACATCCGCGCATTCCTTGAAGGAAAACCGCAAAACGTCGTGAACCCATGACCGAAAACCTCCTGCACCTCCTGCAAGTCATGGGGACCACCCTCCGGCTTCCGGTCTCTTTCGTCGTGATAGAGTTTATCGGAACTATGGCATTTGCCATCTCGGGTATCCGTCTGGCTTCGGCCAAACAGTTCGACTGGTTCGGAGCTTATATCGTAGGCACGGCCACGGCAGTCGGTGGCGGTACGATACGCGACATCATGCTGGGCATTCCTCCGTTCTGGATGACGAATCCCGTGTATATCATCTGTTGCGGCCTTTCCCTACTTTATGTCATATTGTTCGGAAAGAAAATCATACGGCAACAAAGCACCTGGTTTATCTTCGATACCATCGGTCTGGCCTTATTCAATATCACGGGGTTGGAAAAGACACTGAACATGGGATACCCTGTCTGGACAGCCGTTATCATGGGTTGCGTGACAGGAGCCGCCGGTGGTGTCATCCGGGACATACTGATTAACGAAGTACCGCTAGTTTTCCGCAAAGACATTTATGCCATGGCCTGCATTGCCGGCGGTATCGTTTATATTATAGGTTATTCTGTGGGACTTCAGGCCGAAGTCAATGCCATCCTTTCCGCCATCATCGTCATATCCATCCGTACGTTGGCCGTAAAATACCATTGGCAACTCCCCATACTGAAAGGTGAAGACCACAAGGAGGAATAAGTCCGTTATTCCTCCTCCTTCAACTGGTCACGAAGCTTGCGGGGCAACTTCTTTACCACCTCATTGTACGAATGGTCTATCAGGCTACGTATCAAGGCATCGGGCACGTCGCCATGCGTAATAGCAATCTGATTCCAATATTTCTTGTTCCAATGCCATGCCCCCGTAATCCCCGTGTAATGCTCACGCAACTCTATGGCATACTCCGGATCGCACTTCAGGCAAAACCAATCCACATTGTCCAAACCGATACTGGCAAAAATCTTATTCATGACCCGAAAGACCAGCGTGGTTTCATCGAAAGGGAAATCTTCCGTGGCATGAGGCTTACTGAGGCAGTATGCCCTGATTTGTTCTATATCCATAGTTCCGTCCGATTAGGCCAACAGCCCGATTTCTCTCCATTTGGCAAGCACCTGCGCCACATCCTTACGAGCCGTCTCCTCGTCCACCTCATACGCCTCCAACAAGGTGGCCGTCAGTTCTTCTTCGCTGATTTCTTCTTTTCCCACAACCTCTTTCCACAAGAAAGCCGCTGTTTCATTCAGCGAAATAATCTTGCTGAAATCAATATTGTCCATCCCATGCGACAGAATCACATGTTCCCCACAAATCTCACGCAGTTCAAAACCATCCTTGATTCTCATTTTAACCCATTTGATAATTTAAGATTAATCCTATATATGTATAACAGATAACGGCGCACAGGCAGAAGCTTGTGCCACATCCGCACGCGACGTTGCAGGCGTGGGTCGGATGCCGGTATCGTCTTGCCCCGCCGGATATAGTGCGTGACAATCCCGACTATATCCTCCTTGCAACAAATCTCTTTGTGCCTCAGGTTACCGTCCCCCATCATCACCACGACATCTCCATCAATCTCTATGATACGATGCAAGACATATTTATCCGGCGAAAATTCGGCCAACACGGCATCGCCCACTTTCAAATCCGTGAATGATGCCAAACGCACCTTATCCCTGCAATGCTCCAAAAAGGGGCGCATACTGTAACCTTTTACATTGATAGTCGCCGTATGCCCCTCACGGATAGCTTCTTTCACCTGTCCCAACAACACGGCATTAGGGACTTCCATCCGGCGTACCGCCATTTCGTCCATATTCTCCCTCTTGTTCATCGTCCCGTCAATGTATGAAAACTCAGTCTGGCCGCTTCTTCATCCGGCCTGCATCCTAAAAGGTATATCGGCGAAAGGCGGATGATGTCCGAAATGGTGTCGCAATGAGCCGAATGAATACGGCGATCCCATTTCATGGTCGATACGGACGGCAAGAGCGAGGCAAAACTTTCCAATACGCTCTCTTTCCGAATCGTGTTTTCCGGACATTGCCGCAACTGTACAAAAGCTCCCACCGGCGCAGACACCCGGCGGTAACAAGGTGTTTTCCCGCTCCAGGGAGAACCGTAGACATAGACCGTCCCCTCCACCACTCTCACCACCGGATTGTCATCGTTCATCAGGTCGGAGCCCGGGATGTGGCTCAACCACAACCGTGTATGCGTACTCTTCCCCGTCCCGCTCTTGCCCAGAAACAAATATCCCCGGCCGTCATTGCGGATTACGGAAGCATGCATCAGCAACGTGGCATACGGTGCGGAAGCAAAGGCATACACCAACATGAGGGCATTGTTCAACCCGAACCTACGCCCGGCATCGCTCTCTGCCACCAAAGAGCCGGTACAATCTGAAAAATCGGCGTTAGCCTGCAATAAGCAACACAAGGCTTTCTTTTCATCGCAGATTTCAAATTGATAACTCCCGTCCGACAGGCGGTAAACCCCGAAGTTGTTGCCACCGCAATCGAACTGTCCGACTTCTTCTCCCGTCACCGGCCAACGAAAAGCATCATCCACCGAGAGGCAAAATAACAAATTGCCTTCTTCTTCGCTCTCGAATGGCGAAAAAGAAGGCAACAAACTGCTGTCATTTCCTGCATCGCAGAAAACAATCCGGCACAGATGCCCCGCAATATTATATTGGTATTCCATCTGTTTCTATTTTTCCTGCTTATCCTTGGAAGCTTTCCGTCTCTTTTCTTTTTTCGTCGCCTTAGATTCAACCGGCTCAGGCGTGACTTTGACCGGCGGCTCGTAAACAGGCGATTGGAACTTAAAGCCTCCGTCTGTCAGCTCTTTCAACATCACACTTTCATCGCCGCTATAACGCTTCCTTATCTTATTATATTCTTCCATCAGCTTGTTCTTTTTCGTATGGAAAAAGACTGTGCATGTAGAATTCGGCATTTGCTTTACCGCTTCCAGATAGGTCTGCAACTGGTCGCTGTATACCACACGGTCCATCAGGAAATCATACTTCGTCTCGATGTAAGCACTATCCAATTGCTGGACATCCGTAATGTATGCCACCGAATCCGTGAAAGACGCCGAAAATCCGAAGATATACACCGTAGTCCGCTCCACCTTCGCGGATAAAGACATCCCTACAAGCCCCAACAAGCAGGCCAACAGCCCCCAATGTTTAAAGTTCAAGTTCATCATTCCACCCCTTCCGCACGGCATCAGCCGAGATAAGACTTCAATAATTTACTCTTCGTGTTCTGACGCAAACGCCGGATAGCTTTCTCCTTGATTTGGCGCACGCGTTCACGCGTAAGATTGAATTTGTCGCCGATTTCCTCCAACGTCATTTCCTGATGGTTGATACCGAAAAACATTTGGATGATTTCCTTTTCGCGTTCGGAAAGCGTGGACAACGCACGGTCAATCTCACGCGAGAGAGACTCGTTGACCAACGTACGGTCCGCCATCGGAGAATCGTCATTGACCAACACGTCCAACAAACTGTTGTCCTCTCCTTCCACAAACGGGGCATCCACCGAAATATGGCGTCCGCTCACCTTCAAGGTATCGGAAATCTTGTCTACCGGAATCTCCAGCTCGTCGGCAAGCTCCTCCGGACTCGGACGGCGCTCATTCTCCTGCTCGAACTTGCTGAATGCCTTACTTATCTTATTCAGTGAACCTACCTGGTTCAAGGGCAAACGTACGATACGGCTCTGCTCCGCCAAAGCCTGAAGAATGGACTGGCGAATCCACCACACCGCGTAACTGATGAACTTGAATCCGCGGGTTTCGTCGAACTTCTCAGCAGCTTTTATCAAGCCCAAGTTGCCCTCATTGATCAAGTCCGGCAAACTCAGTCCTTGGTTCTGATACTGTTTGGCCACTGAAACCACGAAACGCAGATTGGCACGTGTCAGTTTTTCGAGTGCTACACGATCACCTTTGCGAATGCGCTGTGCCAATTCCACTTCTTCTTCCACCGTAATCAGATCCTCACGGCCGATTTCCTGCAAATACTTGTCAAGCGAAGCGCTCTCACGATTGGTGATACTTTTGGTAATCTTTAACTGTCTCATTCTCCTACTACATATTAAACGCACAAAGTTACCAAAAAAATCCGGATTAAGCCGTAAATATTTGCATAAATATTAATCGGCCTGCCCGGATTTCCGCTTTAACCAAGCCCGAAACCCGACCTTCTGTCCGTCCGGAGCACCGCGACCCGTTCATTTGCTCCTTGATTTGTACTTGTGAAAGAACAACACCGGATTGGAATCTTCCTTTATCTCCATCAGTTTTTCATACTCGTCGATTTTCGGATTCAAGCGCCCTTTGTCGATGACGTTCTCGATAAAATAGGGAATAAAATCTACGCGCAGGACGGACAGGACGCCTTCCTCATCACTGTAACACATGTCTAAGGGAATATTGTTGTTCTCGAAGAGATAGTCCTCCTTAAAGGATGGCGCCACCCAAGTCTCTTTCGTATTCAAATCGTGAAGGAGATAACGTCTGTCTCCTCCCTTCATATATTGGAACGATAGCATTCCATCCAACTCCACAAAGCGGGAAATGCAGAATATACAATCCTCCTCATGCAAATCGGAAACATTATAATTAAACTCTTCCCCCGGACCGCTGTCCCTGATAAGTTTTTTCATCCGTTTCTTTGAAACAAAATCCTCACTTTTCACTACACAATACGGCTTGATTCCCTCTTTTGTGACAGCCACAATCGTATCGGAAAACATTTCCACATACTTAGGCGCATCCGTATTTTTGGAGTAAAAGAAACTAAAAGGTAATCTCAAAGCAAAATTCCACCCCCGGTTGTAATCGTCAGCCTTCAGGCAGGAATCGGTCTGCACTCCCGTCTTTTCGTCTATTTCCATCAACAGGTAATTCCCGGCATCCGCATCCAACGATGTCCGGTTCACGTACAAATTGTCGCCGACAAGCTGCATGCAAAAACTCTGATAGCCGCTCCGCTTCGTCCTTACCGAAGAGAGATATTCATAGGTTCGCAAACTGTATTTATGCGCCATACACAAAGCCCCGTCCCAAAGGTACAAGATGCCGTTTTCGCGGTCTATGGAAAAATCCGAAGGCTCACGGTATTCCCCGTGCCCCCGGCCTTGGTGGCCTATCCGCCTTAAGAAAGAGCCGTCTCGCCGGAACACATACAAGGCAGGCACTTCATCATCCAAAATATAGATATTACCTTCATATATATCTATGGCAGAAACGTCCTGAATAATACATTCCGGATTGGTTTCCAAGACTATCACGTCCGGCTCTTCCAATATGGAAGAATACAGCAAAGCTTTCTCTCGCTTGGCCTTGTCGATGTCTATCACCTCTATATCGCGATTCTTCTCTTCCGAAAAATCCGCACCACGTCCTTTCTTTCCCCCGCATGCCGCCGCCAACATCAACAGCACAGCCGCCCCCGATACCATCTTACCAATCTTCCTCATAACGACCCATTATAAAGTGACTTACAAATATATACAAAACATCAAACCGAAGCAACCTGTTTCTCTCTTACATTCTTCACTCCGGATTCCCGTAGGTCTTTGACGCAACAGGGACAAAACTTTCATCCTGCCATCCTTTACACATTTTTACTGACAAAACGAAAGCCTTTATCCATTTTTCCGGGATGAAAAACCACGCGTTCCGCACATTTTAGAATTAAATCAAATACATCTTTTCACACTTCAAGCCCGTTATTTTGTTTTTTTAATCAAAAATACGCGTCAATCTCAGGCGAACGAAAAATCATTCGGCTGAGAAAACAATTTTTTTCTCCGCAGATTTTGGAGACGGCCTCCGCTTATCGGCCGAAAACCTTCCTGAAAACGAAGTCCGGACAAGCTTTTGAAGCCCGTTTTTTCTCTATTTGGCACGTTCCCGTCGCCAAAAGAAAGATGTCAAAACGACAGACCGGACACGCTCCGAACTTACACTCTCCTTCTCCGCTTGCGGCAAGAGCGGCCTTTCGTCCCGGCACCATGGCACAAAGAAGGCATGAAACGCTTACACGTTGCTCCCGACACAATGCACGAGATTCGCGTATTTCCGTGCACGTCCGCCACGGCTCACGAATAGCCGAATCTCGCGAAAGGCCGGTTGACATATTGTCAAAAAGATAAAAACAAGACAGAAGAACATAAGAACAGATATTTTCTTGCTGGCGCAAACTTCCTTTGTCCTTATGTTCTTCTGTCTAAGATGGCAGACTTTAAAGCCAAGCCTGTCAGTCCGTCACCGTTTATTTCTCATCCAATTCCACCACTGCGCTTCTCAACCGTCCGCTTTGCGTCACGGCACGAATCCACAGGATACGGTCGGAAGAACGGTTGGCTTCTTTTACAGCCTCTTCAAAATCTTCCATCGTGTTCATAGGCCTGTCGTTCACTTGCAGGATAATCCAACCTTTCTCTACTCCGGCATCCGCCATTTTGCCTTTCTTCACGGCTACGACCTCCAAACCGTTCGGCAAGTTCAACTGGCGTTTGGTCTCGCTGTCCAAAGGCTTCAAGGCTGCCCCGAACTGGTCCATATCCATTTGTTCCAACACCTTGGTGTTGCCTTGCGCGTTGCGCAACACGGCTGTCACGGTGTCTTTCTTCTTGTTACGCATATAAGTGATTTTCACCTTGTCGCCCGGACGCATCGTACTGATGGCTTCCTGCAACTCTGCCATCTTCTTTACATCCTTACCGTTGACAGCAATGACCACGTCGCCCTTGCGCAACCCGGCCTCGGAAGCTGTGGAGTTGTCCTGCACTTCGGCCACATAAACACCGTTTACCGTACCCAAGTCCACCTCATTGCCTTTGGACTTCTCTACGTCAATATAAGTGGATACATCATTACCCATCACGCCTAATTGGGCACGTTGTACGACACCGAATTCCTTCAAGTCGGCCACAACCTTGTTCATGATGGTCGTCGGGATGGCAAAACCATAACCGGTGTAAGAACCCGTCTGGGAATAAATCATCGCATTGATGCCCACCAACTCGCCACGTGCATTGACCAACGCGCCGCCGGAATTACCACGGTTGATGGCGGCATCCGTCTGGATGAAGCTTTCTATGGAATTGGCACCCATCGAACGGGCCTTTGCACTGACAATACCGGCCGTCACCGTAGAAGTCAGGTTGAAGGGATTGCCCACGGCCAAGACCCACTCTCCCAACTTCAAGTCATCGGAATTACCGATAGGCAACGTCGGAAAGTCCTTTCCTTCTATCTTGATCAAAGCCAAGTCGGTCTGCTCGTCCGTACCGATAATGCGTCCCTTGAATTCGCGGTTGTCGTTCAGCTTCACCAACAATTCGTCCGCCTCGCTCACCACGTGGTTGTTGGTCACGATATAACCGTCGGAAGAAATAATCACTCCCGAACCTGAACCTTCGCGTTTCGGAGTCTGTATTTGCCGCTGTTGGCGGCCTCCGCCCCCGAATCCGAAGAAATCACCGAAGAAGTCGGAGAACGGATCCTGCACATCCACGGTCTTCGTCTTACTGTTCGTCGTCACCTTGATATATACCACTGCGTTGACGGACGTCTCCGCAGCCTGGGTCAGATCCACTAATCCGGAAGGGGCGGCCGAAGGCTGTGCCTTAACCGGTGTCTCCACACATCCCATCACACAAAAGCTGCCTATGAAAAGGGCGGCTGTTCCCAATACCTTTCTTGTTGTCTCTTTCATTGTTTCTGTCGTCATATTGTTCATACTAAATGATTCTTTTCGTAATAAACTTGCACAAAAGTAACGCCAAAGGACTTGCAATGTATCCTTTCAGTTTCCTTTTTGCTATCTTTTAACAGAGAAATCTTTCCCATTAACAGCGATTAAAATCGGACACCGACATTTTTACATTCGTTGACCTGCATTTTGTCAGCTCGAAAAAAAGAAGTACTTTTGTGACATCAAAGCAGTAGGCCGGCTTGCCGCTGCCGGTTTCGGCCGGGAGAGGAAAGTCCGGGCAACATAGGGCATTCCACTTCTTAACGGGAAGTAATCCGCGAGGGTTAGAGCGTGCAGAAGAAAAGAACCGCCGTCTGCAAGGACGGTAAGGGTGAGAAGGTGGGGTAAGAGCCCACCGGCCGGATGGCGACATCCGGGCCGTGCATTCTGGAAGTTGAAAGTTCGCGTATACCGGCGCCACAAGAGAGGGCGGCCCGCCCGAGCCGGAGGGTAGAACGATAGAGCCTTACGGTGACGCAAGGTCTGGATAAATGGCAAGCACTTCGTTTCATACGAGGTACAGAACCCGGCTTACAGGCCGACTGCTTTTTCTTTTTTCATCACCTTTTAACATGAAAAGCCTATGCCGTACAACATACATCAACTGGAATTCTTCTTCACGCACAAAATATGGTTCATCAATGAAGAAAAGTTTTCACCGGTCAAAAAATATGCATTCAACGCCCTCCGCAAATTGGTGCTCACGGCTGAATGCTACCTGTCCAAGCATCTGAACAGCCACGCTTCGGCCCTGACCTACTCCACCATACTGGCCACCGTACCCATCCTGGCCATCATTTTTGCCATCGGCCGGGGATTGGGATACGGTTCCATCATCGAAGAGAAAATCAAAAGCAACCTGAGCGTCAACCAACAGTTTGCCGACATGGTTCTCAATTTCATCAATTCATACCTCGAGCATACGCAAAGCGGAATCTTCATCGGTTTCGGCCTGCTTTTATTGTTGTACACCGTCGTCCAACTGACCGCCAACATCGAAATCGCCCTGAACAGCATTTGGAACGTGAAAAACCAACGGTCCATTTACCGTCAGATAACGGACTATATCAGTGTCTTCCTTCTTCTGCCCATCCTGATCATCATCAGCAGCGGCCTTTCCATATTCCTGGCTACCATCGCACAAGACTATCCGAATTTCATGGTGCTCAGCACGACGGTGAAAATTCTCATCAAACTGTCTCCGTATGCCCTGAGCGGTCTGCTCTTCACAGCCCTCTACATGTACATGCCCAATACGGACATCCGTTTCCGGAATGCCATCCTTCCGGGTTTCATCGCCGGCACGGCGTTCCAGTTCCTTCAATATTTCTACATCCATTCCCAGATATGGGTGTCCAGTTACAATGCCATTTACGGGTCGTTCGCAGCCTTGCCCATGTTCATGCTGTGGGTCAATTTCTCATGGATTATCTGTCTCTTCGGCGCCCAACTTTCTTACGCCAACCAAAACCTGAGAAGCTATTACTACATCAAAGACATCCATAAGATAAGCCGCAGCTACCACGACGTGCTGCTCATCCTCATCATGTCGAAAGTGTGCAAACGTTTTGAAAAAGGTATGGAGGGCTACACCGTGAAGGGGCTTTCGGTAGAAACGAACCTCCCGTCGGGAGTGGTCGGCCGCCTGACCCACGAACTGAACCGGATGCACCTGTTGGTTTTCGACAGAACGAACGAAGATGCCGCCGTGCGCTTTGCCCCGGCCGAAGACATCAACCATCTGACTGTAAACCTGCTGTTGGAACGGATAGACAATTACGGAGACAAATTCACTCCGGCAGCCATCCACCGGAACAATACGGAATGGGAAACCATACGAGAACTACGCGCGCGATATATAAATAAGGAGAAACCCATCCTGCTCAAAGATATTTGAGCGAGAATGGGCGTCATACGGCTTTTACGGCCGATACAAAACAAAAGCCGACGTCCTATTCTTCGAGCAGGTTCGTCATGCGGCTCAGATACTTGCCGATGATATCGAATTCAAGGTTGACCACAGAACCCGGTTTCAAAGAATGGAAATTGGTATGCTCATACGTATAAGGAATTATGCAAACCTGAAAAGTATCTTTTGTGGGATGGCATACCGTGAGGCTCACGCCGTTGACGGTCACCGAACCTTTATCCACACAAAAATAGCCCCTCTTCACCATCCCGGCATCAAAAGCATGGCGGAAAGTATAGACATAACTCCCCTCGGCATCCTCAACCGACACACACTCGGCCGTACAGTCCACGTGCCCCTGCACGATATGCCCGTCCAACCGTCCGTTCATCATCATGGAACGTTCCACATTCACCTCGTCGCCCACTTTCAAAAGACCGAGATTCGAACGGTCGAGCGTCTCCTTCATCGCCGTCACCGTGTAACAACCGTCCTGAATGCGGACCACCGTAAGGCACACGCCGTTATGAGCCACACTCTGGTCTATCTTCAGTTCGTCCACAAAAGAGCATTGCAAAGTAAAATGCACATTCTCCTGCTCTTTTACAATCCCGGTGACCCGGGCACATTCTTCTACAATTCCTGAGAACATAATCCTATCACGTTTTATGGTTATCTTTCAAATTTCAAATATACTCTTTTTAGTAGATATATTCAGCGATTCAGTCGAAAAAAAATCCCTCATAGTACAATTTATTTCCTCCCCATCTTTATTCTTTGTACTTTTGTATAGTTAAAAAGATGAACTTCATGAGTTACAAGAATTATTTGATGTATGCCGCGTGCCTGTTTCAGGCTCTGGCCGTCGCCGGACAAGACTCGACCCGATGGTCACTGCAAGAATGTATCGACTATGCCATCGCCCATAACATTCAATTAAAGCAAAACAAAATTACGGAAGAACAGGGTGCTGCCGACCTGCTTCAAAAGAAGGCCGAACTGTTCCCCAGCTTGTCTTTCAGTACCACACAAGCCATAGACTACCGGCCGCTGCAAAAGTCGGAGACCAGTATCGTAGCCAATGGCATCGCCAACAGTTCCTCTAACAAATTGACGGAAAACGGCAGCTATGGCCTCAACGCCTCGTGGACCGTATGGGACGGAGGAGCCAACCGCAAAAACATCAAGGCGCAAAAGCTACAAAACCAAATCTCGGCCTTGGCCACACAGACCACAGCCAACAGCATCCAGGAACAGATAGCCCAGTTGTACGTGCAAATCCTCTATTCCAAAGATGCCTTGGACGTAAACAAAGCCATGGAAGAAACGGCGAAAAGCCAATTTGGACGCGGAAAGGAGATGTATGAGCAAGGGCTAATTTCTAAAGCCGCCCTGGCTCAGTTGGAGGCACAAGCCGCCAGTGCACAATACGACTGTGTGGCTACCCAAACCCAAATCGACAACTACAAACGGCAGTTGAAAGAACTGTTGGAAATCACGGACGACCGTAAGTTCGACATCTCCGGTATAGGAACAAATGATGAAGCAACGATGCAACTTATCCCCAGTGTCAACGAAGTGTACCAGAAAGCATTAAACCTGCGTCCGGAAATCCAAAGCAGCCGGTTGAGCATCGATGCCGCCGATTTGGACATCGACATTGCCAAAGCCGGATATTACCCCTCCATCTCGCTGACGGCCGGTATCGGCGACAGCCACTATTCCGGCAGCCGTGAGTCAGCGGGGGAACAAATGAGACAGAACCTGAGTGCCTCGGCCGGTGTGACGCTGTCCATCCCTATTTTCGACAACAAACGAAACAAAACCAACGTGCAAAAGGCCAGGCTGAACAAAATGGACAGTGAACTACAGTTGCAGGACCAACAGAAGAAACTGTACAGTACCGTAGAAGAGTATTGGCTCAACGCATACAGCAACCAACAGAAATATGTAGCAGCCAATGCCAAACTCAAAAGTGCACAGACCAGTTACGAACTGTTGGACGAGCAGTTCAAAAACGGCCTGAAAAATATCGTGGAACTCATGAACGGACGGGACGAACTGATGAGCGCACAACAAGACCGCCTGCAAAGCAAATACAATACCCTACTCCATATCCAACTCCTCAAATTCTATCAAGGAGAAAGTATCAACCTTTAAAAACATAACAGACGCCATATGAAAAAAAAGAAAGTTATCATCACGGTTGCCATTGTGGCCATCGCAGCAATCATTGCCATAATCGCATGGCCCAAGAAGAGTGTGCCCGTGGAGTTTGAAATGACCGACGTACAACCGGATACCATCCGTAACAGCGTGACCGCCACAGGAACCATCGAACCTGTAACGGAGGTAGAAGTCGGTACACAGGTCTCCGGCATCATCAGCAACATATATGTGGACTATAACAGCCTCGTGAAAAAAGGGCAAGTCATTGCGGAATTGGACAAAACGACCCTCAACAGTGAATTGAACAGTGCCCGGGCCAATCTGGCGAGTGCCAAAAGCGAACTGGATTACCAGACGGCCAATTATAAACGCTATAAAACGCTGAACGAAAAGGGACTCGTGAGCCGGAACGATTACGAAGTGGCCTATCTGGACTACCGCAAGGCTTTGGAAACTTACAACACTACGAAAGAAAGCGTGAAGAAGGCCGAAACCAATATCGGCTATGCCACTATCACCTCGCCCATCGACGGTATCGTGCTGAGCAAGGAAGTGGAAGAAGGACAGACCGTGGCTGCCAGTTTCGAGACGCCTACCCTTTTCACCATCGCCAAAGACTTGACCGACATGCGTGTCATTGCCGACATCGACGAAGCAGATATCGGGAGTGTAAGAGAGGGACAAAACGTCACGTTTACCGTAGACGCATACCCCAACGACACTTTCCACGGGCAAGTAACACAAGTCAGACAAGAAGCCACGGAGACAGACAACGTCATCACTTACGAAGTCGTCATTTCCGCACCGAACAACGACCTCAAACTGAAACCCGGACTGACAGCCAACGTATCGGTCAGCACACTGGAACGTACAAATGTACTGAGTGTAAAAGCCAAAGCCTTACGCTTCACCCCGACCAAAGAAGTATTGGGCAAAGCGTATAAAATCGTAGACACGGACGGCAAAAACAAGCTTTGGACGCTCGAAGGAAACACACTGACGGCCCACAAGGTAAACATAGGGGCGACAGACGGCATCCGGACCGAAATCCTGGGAGGCATCAAGCAAGGAACGCAAGTCGTAATGTCCATGACGGAAATAAAGGCACCGGAAGGGCCGCAGGAAGAAGAGACCAACCCGTTCATGCCACGTCCCAAAAAGAAAGAAAAGAAATAACCCGGGTTAAAAGTCCATTATCATGGAAGGAAACGAACAGAAAAAAGTAGTCATAGAGCTACAGAATGTGAAACGGAACTTTATCGTGGGCGATGAAGTGGTACATGCCCTGCGGGGAGTGTCGTTCAAGATTCACGAAGGGGAATTTGTCACCATCATGGGAACGTCCGGTTCCGGCAAGTCCACGTTGCTGAACCAATTGGGATGTCTGGATACGCCTACTTCGGGAGAATATATATTGGACGGCGTGCACGTCCGCACCATGAAACGCCGTGAACGGGCTGTCCTGCGCAACCGGAAAATCGGTTTCGTATTCCAAAACTATAATTTGCTGCCCAAAACGACGGCAGTAGAGAATGTGGAACTCCCCCTCATGTACAATTCATCCGTCTCGGCCAAAGAAAGAAAGGAACGGGCTGTCAAGGCACTCGAAATGGTAGGCCTCGGTAACCGCCTCTACCACAAGTCCAACCAAATGTCGGGCGGACAAATGCAACGTGTGGCCATCGCCCGGGCTTTAGTCAACGACCCGGCCGTACTCTTGGCCGATGAGGCGACCGGTAATCTGGATACACGTACCTCTTTCGAGATTTTGGTATTGTTCCAAAAACTTCATGCCATGGGACGCACCATCATTTTCGTGACGCACAACCCAGAGATAGCCCAATACAGCAGCCGTAATATCACATTGCGCGACGGATTGATACGGGAAGACACCCTGAACTCCAACATACTGTCTGCCGCAGAGGCTTTGGCACAGCTTCCGCTTCCGCAAGACGATTAAACAAAGGAATACATGAATACGACCAATCTTTTCAAAATAGCCCTCAAGGCCATTGCTTCCAATAAGCTACGTTCTTTTTTGACGGCTCTCGGCATCATCATCGGCGTGGCCTCGGTTATAGCCATGCTGGCCATCGGCCAAGGTTCGAAACGCAGCATCCGCAAACAAATCTCGGAAATGGGTTCGAATATGATCATGATACATCCGGGAGCGGATATGCGCGGCGGCGTGCGTCTGGATGCCGACGAAATGCAGACCTTGAAACTGGAAGACTACGAAAGCATACGTAATGAAGCAAAATACCTGACAGCCGTCAGTCCGTCGGTCAACAGTGCCGGACAGTTCATTTACGGTAACAACAACGCCCCGTCCAGCATATACGGGGTCAACGAAGATTACCTCACCATACAGCAACGCAAAGTGGCAGACGGTGAGTTCTTCACGGAACAGGACATCAAAACGGCCGCCAAGGTATGCGTGTTGGGACAGACCGTAGTGGATAACCTATTCCCCGACGGAAGCAGCCCTATCGGACGTGTGGTACGGTTCAATTCCATCCCGTTTCGTGTGGTCGGCGTACTGAAGTCCAAAGGTTATAACTCCTGGGGTATGGACCAAGACGACATGGCGCTTGCCCCCTACACCACAGTCATGAAACGTATCTTGGCGGTGACTTACCTTCAAGGCATCAACTGTTCTGCCGTTACCGAAGATGCCACGGATATGGCGATCGAGGAAATCACCGAAATCTTACGCAAAAACCATAATTTAAAAGAAGAAACGGAAACCACAGAAGCCGACGTGGACGACTTCACCATCCGAAGCCAAGAAGAAATCTCTTCCATGATGAATTCCACGATGGACTTGTTGACGATTTTATTAGGTAGCGTGGCCGGCATCTCACTGATTGTCGGAGGTATAGGTATCATGAACATCATGTACGTATCCGTAACGGAAAGAACCAAGGAAATCGGACTCCGTATGTCTGTAGGAGCACGCGGCATAGACATCCTGAGCCAGTTCCTCATCGAAGCCGCCATACTGAGTATCGCGGGAGGCTTGATCGGTGTCATATTAGGTATAGGAGCCGCATACGTCATCAAGGTTGCGGCCAATATGCCCATCTTCATCCAATGGTGGAGCATCGTGATGAGTTTCGGTGTCTGCACGTTTATCGGGATTTTCTTCGGCTGGTATCCCGCCAAGAAAGCCGCCAATATGGATCCTATCGAAGCCATCCGGTATGAATAAACGACTATGAAATGGTACTTGAATTATAAACACTCACAGGAACTGCTCATCCATCTCTTGGCATGGGTGTTCCTGTTTTGTTTGCCACCGATGCTGATCGGACGGGCCAACGAACGCCCCGGCCAAGAGGAAATGTTTCGTATGATGGGGCCTCCTTTGGCCATGGCCATGGTGTTCTACCTCAATTATATATGGCTTGTTCCCCAACTGCTGTTCAATAAAAGAAATAAAGCCTACGTCCTCTCCAATGTGGCGTTTTGCATCGGTATGCTGTTCTTCACCCATCTGTGGTTTGAGCTGGTCAATGCCTATTTTCACAGTACTCCCCCTCCTCCCAAAAACAGTATGGGATTCTGGGGCTTCCTGTTGTTTCGTCTGCGCGATTTCATTCTGTTCGGACTGATTGCAGCACTGGCCGCCACCATCCGTATGAGTAAAAAATGGCACGAAGCTGAATTGGGCAGGCAAAAGGCCGAACTGAAAAGGATTGAAGCCGAACTGAAAAACCTGCACAACCAGATCAATCCGCATTTTCTGCTGAACACCCTGAACAACATCTATGCCCTGATTGCCTTCGACACGGACAAGGCACAACAGGCGGTACAGGACCTCAGCCGATTGTTGCGCCATCTGCTTTACGACAATAATCAGGATTTCATCCCGCTGAACCGTGAACTGGAATTTCTGAAAAACTATGTGGCACTGATGAAAATCAGATTGTCATCTAATGTAGACTTGCAATTCCATATCGACATTCCAAGCGAAAACCCGATCCGGGTAGCTCCGCTTATCTTCATATCTTTATTTGAAAATGCCTTCAAACACGGCATCAGCCCGGTCAAACCGAGCTTTATACACATCAAAATCTACAGCTCCGGTCCCGACACCCTAAGCTGCTCTATCGAAAATTCTTATTTTCCTAAACAAAGGAATGACATCAGCGGCAGCGGCATCGGTCTGGAACAAGTCCAGAAACGTCTCGACCTGATTTATCCCGACAAATATGAATGGACCAAAGGCTGTGATGAAAACGCTACGGTCTACAAATCAATATTAACGATACACACTACCACAAAATGACTCTTAAATGCGTAATCATAGATGACGAACCGCTGGCATTGGAACTGATGGAAAGCTATGTCCACAAAACACCTTTCCTGGAACTATGCGGCAAATACAACAGTGCCGTCATGGCACTGAACGACATCAACTTCAGGAACATCGACTTATTGTTTTTGGACATACAGATGCCCGACCTCAACGGCTTGGAATTATCCCGGATGCTCCCCCAAGACACCCGTATCGTTTTTACCACGGCTTTCGACCAGTATGCGTTGGACGGCTTCAAAGTCAACGCTTTGGATTATCTGCTCAAGCCTATTAACTATAATGAATTCTTGACTGCCTCCCGCAAGGCTTTGGAATGGTTTGAACTGAAACATCAGGCAAATCCTTCCCGTGAAGAGGACTTTATTTACGTAAAATCCGACTATAAACTCGTTCAAATCCGGTTGGAAGACATACTCTACATCGAAGGACTGAAAGACTATCTGAAGATTTATACGGAAAACGACCCTCGCCCTGTCCTGACACTTATCAGCATGAAAAGTATGGAGGAACGCCTGCCGTCTCCCCGATTCATGCGAGTACACCGCTCTTACATCGTACAGATGAACAAAGTGAAAACATTGGATAAGGGACAAATCATTTTCGGCAAAACCCGCATCCCCATTTCAGACACCTATAAAACAGATATTACGGCCTACTTGAACAAGTATCTCTTATAAAAGGTACAAAAATGACTAAAACAGAAGGCTCGTCTGCCCGATATTGCTTTTCTTTTATTAAATTTGCGCAGAACTTCAAAAAGATTGAACCCATGAGAAAAATTCTATTATTGCTATTATGCGTACCGATGTTGGTTTGCGCAAAATCCAAAAGAGACGACAGTAAATATCTGGTCGGTGCCGTACCTGAAGTGAACGGACAAGTGCTGTTCCAGCAAACCTTTGCCGTGGAAGGCAAAAACAAACAGCAGATATACGACGTGATGAAAGCCTACCTCAATCAGTTAATGAAAGGGGAACAGCAAATGAAAGGTACCAAAATGGCTATGGAGGATGCCTCAACCGGTACGCTGGTCGGACGTTTCGAAGAATGGATGATATTCAAGAAGAAACCTTTCGTCTTGGATCGCACGCGTTTCCGTTATTTGCTCACCATAAAATGTTCCGACGGGAAGTGCCACATGGAACTGACGCAAATCAGTTACTATTATGAGGAAGATTTGGACGGGTATAATGGCCGTACCTACAAGGCGGAAGAATGGATCAATGATGCCAACGCCCTCAACAAGGCTCAAAACAAGTTGCTGTGGGGTTCCGCCAAGTTCCGTCGCAAAACGGTAGACCGCGTAGAAGAAATCTTCACCGGAGCACGCGACGCTTTTGAGCAACCGGCAAAAGAAGAACACCGGGCCACGAAACTCATCGAATAACAAAGAACCATATGGCCGGAGCCTATAAGATGGCACACAAAAATGCCGCAAACTGTCCAAAACTATTCGGAAGACAGTTTGCGGCATTTTTGTGTATGATTGTTTATATGTGGATAATTCCTGCTTTGTCAGGTGCCTAATTCAACGACTTTCTCTTTTCCCGGGAAGACGGTCAGCCTTGCTGTTCCGTCACCATTTATCACCACCTTTGAGTAGCCGGCCTCCACCACGACTTTTCCATCCAGCATGATGATGCCCCACCGGCACGGACTGACCTCAACGGCGCAATAGTAGCCGACGGGGGGCTGGATGTTCCTGTAAACAGGAGGGACTACCACTTTATCCCCCTGCCTCAATCCCCATCTCATGCCGGACTTGAACGGCACGACAGCTTTCATTCCCTCCAGACGTGCCATGCGCTTCCGTTCGTTTGCCCGCCGTTCCTCGGCCACCATCATATTCGTCCGTCTTGCCGCTTCGGCTTTCAAGCGGGGTATCACCACGTCAAAATTCTCGTCCGCCGTCTTGGGATTTTCACAAGCGATGTATTTCTTACCCCTGCCTTCCTCCACAATGTAATACTTGCCGACATTGTCCACGATGACAATGCTTCCGCCAGACAGCATGCCGCAATAACGGTAATAGGTGTCATAGTCATTTGCAAGCAGGCACACGCAGTCATGCCCCCAACGGGCATCGTCTTCGTTAACTTGACGGCATACGGGAGCGGCATAATAATCATAGACAAGAAGACAGGAACTTGTGGCATGGAAAATATGACATCCGGAGACTTTCCTGATTTTATACTGTTCCTTTGTCCGGCTGTAATACATACCGTCCTCTTCAAGTATTTCTACAGGTCCGAACTGCCGTATCCTTGGCTGTTTATTGTATATTTGGCCACTGAGCAAATCCATGTATGTTTTCCGGCCGTTATTACCCGTAAGTGCAAGGATATTGCCTTTCATGAATTTTGTGCTTCGGCAACGTCCCAACCGCATCCTGACGTTGCCGGATTCATCCACGATACCCGTTTGCCCGTTGTCAAAACACACGGTGGCAAGCCCCCCATCCGTGTCAAGGACGTTATGGTATCGTGCCGTGGACGTTATCTTATTGCCGCGCTTCAAGCCGTACAGGCCGCTTGCCCTGTCCTTGAACGGTCTCAGCTTTTCGGGTTGTAGCGAATCGTTCTCCGGCAAAGATTTGCCGCTTTGCAGGTAATCCAACAACTGCCCGTGCGACACGATGGTTTCCAGTTGTCCGTCCGTTTCTGTTGTTTTATCTTTATCTGTTCCCTGCGATAGAGCCATATATGACACCGGCCTCGTATTTGTATCTGGATAACCTTTTCCGGCAAGCCGTCCCTCGAACATCGCCTGCCAGTCCCGGTGGGCCGTCGGCAGACCGAACAGGCGGTAAAGCCCCACATTGTCGATTATCATGCAGCTTTCCTTGCCTTCCGTCTTGCGCAGTCCGCGCCCCACCTGTTGCAGGTACTTGGGCAACGACAGTGTCGGCCGTGCCAACTGGATAAACTCTACGTCAGGGCAGTCAAAGCCCTCACTGAATATGTCCACATTGACAAGAACCTGTATCTTGCCCTGCCTGAAGTTTTCGACAAGCCGTTTCCGTTCGTTTGCGGGTGTCTTGCTGTCAATGGCGACGGTGTTCATCCCGTATTGATTGTAATATCCAGCGATATTTCGTGCGTGACTGATGCTGATGGCGTACACGATGCCTTTCTTGCCATCGGCATATTGCCTTACGCTCCCATACAACCTTTCGATACTTGGTCGCCTGTTCAGCACGGTATCCATCTCCTTCACCTGAAAATCACCGTCCGCTCCCCGTCTTTCCAACCCGTTTATTAACCGTTGATCTTCGCTGTCCGGACGTATGGATACATAATCAAAGGCGGAAAGCCATCCTTGCCGGATAAAGTCCGCTATGCTATCCGATGTGATAAGCGTGTCAAATAAGTCAGCGAACCCTTTGCGATTCAGCCGGCAGGGCGTAGCGGTCGTACCGAGTTTCTTAGCATTCGGATAGCGCAGCCACAGTTCCCTGTAAGTCCCGGCAAGCGCATGGTGCGCTTCATCTATCACAATCAGCCCCGGCCTTTCGTCCTTCACGTCCTCCCAATGCTTTGACAGCCACTGGATGGACATCACCTTCACCCTTCCGTCATCTTTGGATATACCGTAACGTGCAAGGATTTCTTCTATCTGCTCCACGAGTTCACGGCGATGAGCAATAATCCACACACATTGGCCTTGCTTCTCTTTCAGTTGGTCATAAATGACTGAGGCAAGCAAATGGGTTTTGCCAGTGCCGGTGGGCATCTGCACCATAATGTTTTGTTTATACTTCCAATTATAAAACAGACAATCCTTGGTCTCTTTTTGGTAAGTCCGAAGATGGATATTATTGTACATTAATGATGCTTGTATCATTTATAGGTCTATTAGCATCCAAGTGGATATACCCCTTGTTCACCATTCATTTTTATCGCAGGTCTGCCTTTTTTATTTATCAATCCTTATACATTTCCTCGTAATACCGTTGGTAATCACCGCTCGTTACGTTGTCCATCCATGCTTGGTTGTCGAGATACCAGCGGACGGTTTTCTCGATGCCTTCCTCGAATTGCAGGCTCGGTTCCCAACCAAGTTCCCTTTGTAATTTACGGGAATCGATGGCGTAGCGCATATCATGCCCCTTGCGATCGGTAACGTAGGTGATGAGGTCCATATCCTCGCCTTCTTTCCTTCCAAGCAGACGGTCGACAGTTTTGATGACAACCTTGATTATGTCGATGTTCTTCCACTCGTTGAAGCCACCAATATTGTATGTGTCGGCTGTCTTGCCTTTGTGGAAAATCAGGTCAATCGCCCTTGCATGGTCCTCCACATACAGCCAGTCCCTTACGTTCTCGCCCTTACCGTAGACGGGGAGCGGCTTTCTGTGGCGGATGTTGTTGATGAATAAAGGTATCAGCTTTTCTGGGAACTGATAAGGCCCGTAGTTGTTTGAACAGTTGGTCACAATGGTCGGCATCCCGTAGGTGTCATGGAAGGCACGGACAAAATGGTCTGAGCTTGCCTTTGATGCAGAATAAGGTGAATGTGGATTATATTTCGTTTCCTCGGTAAAGAACTCCGTTCCGTAGGCGTGATGATGTTCCGAACTTGCCTTCGTGCTAAACGGCGATTCTATTCCCTCGGGATTTGTCAGCTCCAACGCACCGTAAACCTCGTCCGTCGAGATATGGTAGAACCGCTTTCCTTCGTAGCCTTCGGGTTTGCCCTCCCAATATTCTTTTGCCGCTTGTAATAATGTCAGCGTGCCTATCACGTTTGTATGTGCGAAGGTGAAAGGGTCTTTGATTGAGCGGTCTACGTGGCTCTCGGCCGCAAGGTGGATTATCCCGTCCACATTATACTTTTCCATCAACGCCTTCACCGTTTCATAGTCACAGATGTCGGCTTTTACAAAGATATAATTCTCCTTGCCCTCAATGTCTTTCAGGTTGGCCAGATTTCCTGCATACGTCAGTTTGTCGAGGTTGACGATGCGGTATTCCGGGTATTTGTTCACGAAAAGGCGTACCACGTGCGAACCGATGAATCCGGCACCGCCCGTTATCATTATATTTCTCTTAAATTCCATATCGCTTTGTTTTGTTTTGAATAATCCTATTTGATGACTTGCATATTGCCCATGCAGACTTTCAGTGAGTCCGTCCAATAGGGTACTTTCACACCAAATGTCTGCTTGATTTTTGTTTTATCGAGTACTGAGTATGCCGGACGCTTCACAGGGCTTGGGAACTCGTCACTGTGGCACGGCTGAATATCGCACTCCGTATTGCCTGCAAGCTCGGCTATCTTTTTCGTGAAGTCAAACCACGAGCATACACCCTCATTACTGAAATGATAAATGCCGTTCTTGCTATATCCGTCTTTCGGGCATTCTTTTTCATAATCAGCCAATATGTTTTTTATTACCATGGCCAAATCGTACGCGTAGGTCGGAGTTCCAGCTTGGTCGAATACCACATTCAGCTTCGGTTTCGTTGCCGTAAGGTTAAGCATTGTTTTCACGAAGTTCTTTCCGAACTCCGAGTAGAGCCATGCAGTGCGTATGATGACATAATCGCAGCCCACAGCCTCAATGTTCTTCTCACCTTCGAGTTTTGTCTTACCGTATACTCCCGTTGGCGTTCCTTTTTGTTCCTCTCGGCAAGGCGTGTTGTAAGGGTCGCCACCGAAAACGTAGTCAGTAGAGATTTGCACGAGAAGACCGTCTACTTCCTTCATCGCTTCTGCCAAAAGTTTGGGCGCTTCCGCATTGAGCTTCCTGCATAACGCTTCATCGCTTTCCGCTTTGTCTACGTTTGTGTATGCGGCACAGTTTACGATACACCGTATGCCCTTTTCCTTCACTATTTCACGTATGGCTTTGGCATCGGTTATGTCCAGAATGGTTGTTTCTGCACCTTCAACCTCTACAACATCCGTAAAGACGTAACTGTCCGTAGTGTCTTTGCTTATTATGCGCATCTCGTTGCCAAGCTGGCCGTTTGCACCGGTTACAAGTATGTTCATGTGTTTTCAGATTTATTGTTGACAGGTAAACGGTGAATCAAAGTCTTTCAGCAAAGGATGTTTCGTATCTTTCTCGCTGAGTATGGCATGCTCAGTAGGTATTCGCCAGTCTATGCCCAAACTGTCGTCAAGTATGCTGATACCACCGTCCGCCTCGGGATGATAGAATCCATCGCACTTGTACTGGAACACCGCTGTTTCACTCAATACCGCAAAACCGTGTGCAAAGCCTTTCGGTATAAAAAACTGCCTGTGGTTGTCCTCAGTAAGTTCCACTGCCACATGTCTCCCGTAAGTCGGCGAGCCTTTTCTTATATCAACCGCGACATCAAGCACTTTGCCTTTTACGCATCTTACAAGTTTGGCCTGTGTAAATGGCGGACGCTGGAAATGTAAGCCGCGCATTACGCCATAAGATGACATACTCTCGTTGTCCTGCACAAACTCCACATGACCTAACTTTTCCTCAAACTCCCTTTGCGAAAAACTTTCAAAGAAATAACCTCTTGCATCCTTGAAGATACGCGGCTCGATGATGATCACGCCGTCTATGTCTGTCTTTATTACTTCCATATTTTTCAATATTCTAAGTTTTTCTCCAATGTTTCTTCTTTCTCATCAAGAATGGAAAGAAGATACTTGCCATAATCATTTTTCAGCATAAGCTGTGCAACCTCACGAAGTTTCTCTGCCGTAATCCAACCTTTCCGATAAGCAATACCCTCCAGGCAGGCAACTTTCAAACCTTGTCTTTTTTCCAAAACTTCAATAAAAGTGCTTGCTTCCGACAACGAATCATGAGTGCCCGTGTCAAGCCATGCAAAGCCCCGTGCCATAGTCTGCACCTTCAGCTCCTTATCTTTCAGAAACTCTTGGTTTACTGTAGTGATTTCAAGTTCTCCGCGTGCCGACGGCTTTATGCTCCTTGCAATTCGTACGACCTTGTTCGGATAGAAATACAATCCTACCACGGCATAGTTGCTTCTCGGACGTTCCGGCTTTTCCTCAATGCTCAGGCAGTTGCCTTCTTTGTCGAATTCAGCCACGCCGTAACGCTCCGGGTCCCCCACACGGTAACCAAACACCGTAGCCTTGCCGTTCTGCTCGGCATCCACTACCGCCTGCTCCAGCAAGTCATTCAGCCCTGCGCCATAAAAAATATTATCTCCCAATACCAGACAAGCGCAATCGTCACCGATAAACTTCTCCCCGATGATGAACGCCTGTGCCAGTCCATCCGGTGAGGGCTGCTCTGCATATTCAAACCTCACCCCAAACTGACTTCCGTCGCCCAACAACCGCTTGAATCCCGGCAGGTCGAAAGGTGTCGAGATAATCAGAATCTCCCTGATACCAGCCAGCATCAGCACGGAAATCGGGTAATAAATCATCGGTTTGTCAAAAATCGGAATGAGCTGCTTACTGATTCCCTTGGTGATAGGATACAGGCGTGTACCACTGCCACCTGCCAATACTATTCCTTTCATAGAAATTTATTTTATGTTGGTTTATTTAAGTCCTTTATATACATCTGCCACTTGGTTTGCTATCTTTTCCCAGTCGTACTTCTTCATATCGTAATCAATATGCTGCAACGGTTGGCTCATCACGGTTTTCAGCTTTTCAGCCAATGCATCTACGTTACCGACAGGAAAGTAATTGTTTTCAGGCAGCCCAACTTCTTTGTTTGCCGGGATATCGCTGACGATTACTTTTACTCCGTAACTCATGGCTTCAAGCAACGCAATGGGTAATCCCTCGTGGCTTGATGGAAGGCAATAGCAAAGGCAATTCGTCAACAGTGAATGCAACTTCTTGCCCTTGATAAAGCCAGTAAGGATGACCCCATTCTTTCTCGCTGTTTCTTTTAGACTGCGTGAATAATCATCTTCAAAATCCGTATCGCCAGCCAAGACCAACTTTATGTCTTTTGCGTCATTTTTAATCTTTGTAAATGCTTCAACCAAATGATGCAATTTCTTTTCCGGTACGAAGCGGCACATTCCAAGAATGTATTTGTCTCTCTCTATGCCAAGTTCCTTGAAGTATTCGGGATAGTCGCATATTTCGGGGTGTGGCATGCCATTGTAAATCAGGTGGACATGGCTTGTACGGTTGTATTTCCGTTTTATCAGATTGCGTATCACGTCGGAAATTACTATCACTTCATCGGCAAACATACAACCCATACGTTCACCAAGTTTCAGCATCGTCTTTGCTGCAAATCCCCATTTGTCACGGTCGTAATCTGCCCCGTGATGGGTGAACACAACCTTCATTCCTAATATCTTTGCATATGGTACGAGCAGCGCAGGGCCTATTGCGTGAATGTGCAGGATGTGTGCCCCAAGCCGTCTTGCTTCATTGATGGCACGGAAAGTATGGACGATGGCCTCAAACGACTTCTTTTTCGGGCAGTCGATATTGACCAATCTCACGCCTTTCCATTCTGTCAGGCCATCCTTGACATAATTAGTCCTACGTATTACTGTAACGTCAAAACCTTTTTCCACCATTCGCGGAAACAGTTCCTCGCAATGGGTCTCAACGCCACCCATGATATTAGGGATACCACGGGTACCGATAACCACAATCTTCATAAAAGCCTTTTTGATTTTGGAAATAAATAATTACTTTTGCAGGAACAAAAGCAACTCAACAAATGGGAAAGCCACAAGGCAGTCTAAAAGAAACAATATCATATGCAAGAATTGTCGTATGTTCTTGCCTTTCCGCTTTGTGGCTTCTCAATTACTGGTAAAAGAGTCAAGTAAGTCAGAACCTTTCCCTCAAATCCCCTTGGCGCGGGTCTTGGCCTACGTCACACCATTTCGGTTCTATGCAAGTCGGCTTACCTTGTATCGAGCGCAACTTGTTCTTCAACGCCCACTTTGCAGGATACTTGATGTACTTGTGCATCACCGGGCTTGCCGTGCCCACCATCCAGCAATTTTTCGGGCATTTTCTTACCATAGCACGTACTTTCTGGGCCTGCTCACTCTCCCAAATTTCCATAAACGGCTTGTCGTGGATGTTGCCCATGCTCTCTTTCCAGAACCTTTCTTCCAATCCGTTACAAGGCATTACCTCGCCCCACGGGTCGATGAAGAAGTTCACCATACCGGCCTCGCAGGGCAGCATGCGGCGGCCACCCTCAATATAGTTGATAAGCCCCATGTTGAACCATGCACGGAACCAACTCTTCGGGTGCTTCTCTTTCAGCTGCCACTCTATCAATTGTCTGAAATCGCCCGTCACCTCGTCCTTGTTCGTTATCACGTTGTCACTCTTATGGAAGTAGTACGAGTTGTGGAACGCAGCCGTGGCGAACTCCATGCCAAGCGAAAGTGAAAGCTGATAGAGCGAAAGCATATCCTTCGAGTTGTGGTTTGACACTGTGCATCCGAAGCCAATGTCCTCCAATCCCATATGTTTCAACGTAAGCAGTGTCCTCAATCCCTTGTCAAATCCCCCTGCATGGCCTCGAAGTTCGTCGTTCTTTTGGCTAAGTCCTTCGATGGAAATGCGGATTCCTATGTTAGGGAACTTCTTTGCAAGAGCCACGACACGGTCCTCAAACCATCCCGAGGTTGAGATTACTATTCGTGGGGTATGCTTGTAGCACTCCTCCACAATTTCGGCCAGGTCTTCACGGATGAACGGCTCACCACCCGTAAGGTTTATGAACTTCAGCTGCGGCAGCGTCTTCAGCTCTTCTGCCTTTATTTCCTCCTGCCTGTTAGTAGGGTTCTTCCAAATGTTACACATTTGGCAACGCATCGGGCAGCGATACGTCAGGATGATACTTGCGTCCGTTGGACGCGGAATGTTTGTATTGTTCATGTTTATAATGGTTTATCTTCAACAAAAGCTTTGAAACCTTCGTATTCCTTGCGGATAATGGCTATAAGTTTTTTTATTATGCGAAACAGGTACAACATTGCTAATTTTTATTCCGTTGATGTCCAATAGATTTTCTTGTCTTCAAGTCCCAAAAAATTACAGGCCAATGCAAACCTGCATTCTGACGTATCATTCATCCATGGGGCACCAATACAAGTTTCATATACTTTCTCTGATGGTATACCTTTACAAGCCTTTTGAAATAAAGGGCATGCATTATAGGGCTGTTTTTGTGTAAAATATTCAAAAACAAGAGAATGAAGCATCAGACACAACACCTCACTTGCACTTTGTTCTTTTTCATCCTCCTGCAAACAAGGCACAACAACTTGTTCTTCTGTCGTTTCCAGATATGGTACGCCAAGATAATCTATCAACGCCTGAAAGTGTTGGAAAGAAAGAGGCTCCTTCCTTCCATAAAGAATTGTAATCACAGGAACAAATCCAGTTGAAAGATTAGCTCTTTCAATTACTTGCTCCATATATTGGGCTTTTATACCCATGCATTTGGATATACTGTCAATCAACCCACGTGCCATCTTATTATAATAGTCAACTATTCCTATCTTTGAAACACCCTTTAACTTTATATTACCATTGTTGATAAAATTATCAAATAAATCTTTTCCATCTATATCCGAACAATCATTCGCTATTCTCAACTCCTTGAACAGCAAACTTGCTGGAGTCATATCGAACAATGATATATGGCAAATAGAGATTAGTTTTAATTTATCTTCTGCGATATTTGGATAATAGACTTTGGCAATCAACTCTACTACATTATATGGAATATCATGCGGACTTACCGCATCAGCATCAAACAACCGTTGATACATGGAAGCCATACTTTCCTTGATTATTTTTGCTCCTATATGTATTTTTTCTTTAACCCCGTTCACATAACATTCCAAATAATACTTTTCAAATCCCTTGCCATTATATTCCTCAAACTCTTTCGATAATATGAAATCTTTATCTAGTTCAATCTTTTTATCGCTATAACAATCAAAGTAATCTGTTCCTTGTCCTATTCCCAGTACATGAAGCCTGTTCTCCAACGGTTCAGAGAAATGGAATTTGTACAACAATGGAATATCGTTTATACGTTCTAGTTCTTCTTTAGCTTCTGCAATGCATTGATAGCGAATCATTGACTCATACATACCCCATAAAGTAGATATATTTTGTACGTAATGTATGTATTCATGCACAAAGGTTCCCAAGTCTTTCTGGCTCATCCGAGATAAGTCCTGATTATACTTGCCATCCATGAAAATGCAATAAAAGGAAGTGGAATATTCACCTCTTAGTCGTGCAAATAGCTCTTTATCCATCTTATTTAAGATTTAGCATTGACCTGTAAAAATGCCTGATGGTATAGTTTTGCCGAGGCTTCCCAAGAATATTCTTGAGCTTTTTGGTAACATTTCTCTGCCAATATTTTCCCGTATGACTCATTATAAATCATTTCCCGTATTTTTGCTTCCACCATCCTTACGTCTGTTGGTGGTACACATACGTCCAATTCACCGACAACCTCAGGAAAACAGGAAGTATTAGAACATATTACAGGAGTAGCACAAGACATTGCTTCTAATACAGGCAAGCCAAATCCTTCATACAAAGATAAATAGAGCATAATGCATGAGCCGGCATACAATTTCGGCAAATCCTCATCCGGCAGATATCCTGTAAAAATCACATCGCCCTTATAAGGAGAGGAATTGACTGTATTATATATCACCTCTGAGTTATAGCCATCCTTACCGACTATCACGAGTTTCTTGTCTATCCTTCCTTGAGATTTCAAATCGAAAAAGGCATCAAGTACAGTTTTTATATTTTTTCCAGGATAATCTATAGTGCCGACAAACAAGAAATAGTCTTTGTATTCCAATCTATATTTTGACAATGTTGATAGTATTTCATTATTGCTATACTTTCTGAATATATTATGATCTACAGCATTAGGGGTTACACTTATCTTCGAAGGATTTTGATGAAGATACTTAACAATATCACTCTTTGACGATTTTGAGACCGTAAGTATACTGTCACTCCTTTTCGCCATCAAGGGGTCACATATCCTTTTACGGTAAAACATCCTCACTTTGGAGAACTTGTCGGGTACGTTATACTCTATCAAGTCGTGAATGGTGACAATCGTAGGAACTGCTTTCCACAGTAACAAGGTGAAGTTGGGTATATAAGCAATGTCACACTTATGTTTTTTTAGCAACTTCTGAAACAGCCATTGATGCCACAAGATGTTCTTTAGCCCAGACATTTTTGTATAGGGAATATCCACTATATCAATGTTTTGGTATTGCGCTAAGCAATCATATTCCTTGAAGTCGAAATTACGGAATAACACATACTTATCCTCAGGATATAGCCTTGCCAACTCAGACAAGATGTTAATCAACACGCGACCTATACCTGTCAAATGGTTTCCTACATAACCACTAATTCCTATACGCATAATATTTATTTTAATATATAATTTTCATATTTTTTCCCGAGTAGATAAGTATTATTATCATATAATGATAATCTTCTGATAAACTGGAGAAACAACACATACCTTTTATAACCTATCAGTTTATAAAAAATACGTAATACTTTATATATGTATTTTAGTTTTTGCGAAAGATTATTGTCCATTTGACTTATGTCATCAATTTTTTCTTTATATGTTTTGTTACAAATTAAATCCTTTGATTTTAACAACATAAAAAATGAATCCTTACCAGATGATATAAAAGGATTCTGTTTATAATTGAAATTCATATTGATACCATTATAGAGGCGCCTGTGAAGTTTATCTATTTTTATGCCATTGTCAAAAGCTGCATAAGTATATGGCAAATTCAGAAACTTGTTAAATAATTCTCTGTTATTACAAATAAATTTCACATATTCATCTATAAGTGGGATTACATCATTGTATTCTTTTAAGTTACTAATACGCATCCTATTCTTATTGTTAACTACTCCTGAAGACAATTCTTTATAGTTATAACCTGCAAAATGACAAAAGACAAGTTTGTCTTTCCGATTACTTTCTCCAGTTCTACTTATTACATAATATGTATCATCTTCTTTTATAATTTTCCTTTCAAAATAATTCCACGGAGCTACATTCAATCCGAGATTATTGGAAAAGAAACATTCGTCATTTTCCAGAAAAGCAGGGAAAAAGTCGGTCCATTTTTGGTCTGTACAAACAGCCCATAACATTTCTCCAAAACACAACCTTTTTAAACGGTCTTCCCACCATTTTATAAGATTTAATGTTTTAGGGCTATTTTTAAATCCACCAAAACCTAAATTACTAATTCCGTTAAACAAGAAGCTCCTGTCTGGCAAATCACCAGAATATGGATAATCAGGTATAGTTATATGAGGAGCTGTTACAACCAAATATTTTGATAATTTGTTATGAATGTAACTGAAGTCACTAAATAAATAAGTGTCAGGATCCATATAACAAACAGTTTCATAGTCTTTGTTAAAGAAATACTCTATAGAAAATGGCTTGATACAGGTTGCAAATTCTGTTAGATTGTATTTGAAAGCCATATTTGTCCATAAACCATCCTCTATACCTAATATATCCTTAGCAATTAACACGTTATCTGTGACAGCAGGTTCTAACCCGGTATCAAATTCGTCAGACACAACAATATAAAAATCTACATCATCGTTATATTGCATGACTGATTTTTCTAATGCTTGTGCTAAACCAATATAATTCTTAGCGCAAATGGTAAAAATGCAATGCTTATTCATCTTAAATATGATACTTTTCGGTTTTACTAAATATACCAGCATATATGCCTTTAAACATTGCTGACAATCTTTTCCATCTAAGACTATCTTGATTGGCTATTGCTGCAAAAAATGTGGATTTAAAAAAAACTAATAACTCTTTTAAGTTAAAGGGATTCTTGTATAGTTTATAAACTATGACATTCCCCTTGAAAATATTAAAAACTCTATCAGGGCTGTAGTATTGTATATTTTTCTTTTTTCCAAAGATGTTGAAACTTTTATTTTCCCCGAATGATTGGTGAAGTTGTCCGATATTGCAGGTATATATTTTTACATTATATAATTTTGCTCTCAAGCAAAGTTCAATGTCAATAGTATCCACAAAGAAAGATTCATTATATCCTCCTATTTTAACCAAAGTTCTAACACTTGTTAGCATACCAGATGTTATTATCCACTTTACTGAATGGAAGTTATCATGATGTGTATTTTTTTTACATGAAATAGTGGGACCTATCAAACATTCTTCATTTCCAATCAACTTGAAAGATTCCTTTTTATATAAATCAAAATTGTCCCATACTGAATCTTGGTCCATTGACATGAAATATTTATAGTTTTCATGGTTTGCTATTGCCAAACATTTGTTTAAAGCTTTGGATATTCCAATATTTGCATCTTCCCCAATATAACTTGCATTTGAAGGTATATCAATTCTATAATCCCATTTTTCAAGAGAGTCCATATTCTCCCATATAAGTATCTTATCTGCAAATTCACAGAAAGAATAAATATTTTTTTTAAGCAATTCCTTGTTTGGGCGATAAACAATTACTGCGACACATAAATTCTCCATTTAACATTGTGTTTTGTTCCTTCTAACATATTTGTCTATAAAAAACTTCAATGATTTTGGCATTGCATTATTAATACATTGACACAAATACCTTTTATATGCTTGATGGATGCTAATTATTCCATAAGCAGCTCTTAAGCAGTGCGCTTGCTCAAAGCACCATGTCTTATTGTTGGAAACGCCAGTATTGTCACTCACTGATATAGGATACTGCGCTTTTAAAAATTCCTCCTCAGGTATTGAAAGAAAAAACATCAAATCATATACCTTATAGGGCCTTTTATATTGGTAGAATCCGTGGGTAAGATGAAGTTTTTTTCTGTATATTGAAGATTGATGATTAACCATGCCAAGTTTTCTATCTGCATATCTCAATACAGAAGAATTTCCGATCCCACTCATTTCATAAAAATCTGAATATATGAATGAAATGTTGTTAGTTATTTGCATCTTAAAGATATTAGTAAGAACATTTTTGTCTGTAAAAACATCACCAGCATTCATAAAATTCACCCATTCGCCCACAGCTAATGAAAGCCCCTTGTTCATAGCATCATAAATGCCTTCATCCGGCTCGCTTATCCATTTAGAAATATTTTCATGATATTTATTTATGACTTCTATTGTTCTGTCATTGCTGCCTCCATCAACCACGATTAATTCCTTGTCGTTATAAGTCTGTGACATATAAGACAAAATAGTCTTTTCTAGCTGGTCTGCACAGTTAAAACAAACTGTTATTATACTTATTTTATTATTCATAACAAATTTGAGTTTACGTCCCATATAAATCTTAAATCTTCTGCACTATTTCGTCCGAAAGCAAGACAATATCTAACTGTCAACCACATCAAACAGATAAACCCAACTATGCTAATTAATTTAAAAGTTGGAGATAAAACAATTTTATTTTTTAACACACTCATATAAACATACGAACAAACTATGATTTGAAAGAAATGAAAACATCCAGAGATTCTACTCGCGATTTCCACCTTTGAAAATATAGGTTCAATAATAACTCCAATATAAAATGCATTTACTTCAAAAGTCGAAAGTTTTCCTTGCTTTACAAGTTTGGGAGCTAGAATGATTGGTACACCAAAGGATATGATGCTTCTTATAATCTCAAAATTTCCTCTTTCTTTTGCAATACCTAAAACACCAAATTGGCCACTGATAATGTCATTGAATTGTTCTGTATATGATAATAATTTTTCATTAACCCCCAAATATGGCATTATTGGAGCTAAGATATTAAGCAAGCTAACCGACCCGATAAAAGACGCGACAATAAACAAAATCAAACAGATTTCATTATTGATTAATATTCTTTTCACGAACAGTAAAGCAGCCAAGGGTATCTCTACTAAAATCATACCAAAATGAAACTTACTAGCTATTACAGCAAATAATATAGCCCACAAATATTTCCTTTTATTGTAAAAATACAATGCAATAAGAACAGTAGAAAATGCGACATACCATTTTATAAGGTTCTCTGCCATAAAGCATTCTGGTAAAAAAATCAATGGTGCTATTTTCAGAATTTCAGTTTTATCCCTAATATATAATAAGAAGGAAAATATGAATAAAAAAGATGTGAATGCAATGAATGAGGCATACTTTAACCCTACAGTTTTGAAACATAACATTAACGCTGCAAATAGCGGTTCAAAACCTTCTTTATAACCATATTGAATGTTATCATATATATTGCTATAAACGTTATAATCTACAAGACGTCCATATCTAAGCCCCATAAAAATTACATATCCGATAATAATAAACGAGGCATATTTCCAATATTCAAAATTGCTAATATTAGCATTTCTTGATTTTTCTGAAATCTGATGTCCGCAAATGATGAATAAAATAGACATCGTGAAAGCAATGATTGAATATTGTAATTGCAATTCCTGTACCATATTCAATTCATTTGATTAGATGGTTATAAAATTATTATCTTTCTTTGTCTTTTCTAGTATATCAAGTTGTTCATTTGTCAAAGGAATGTTTATGCCATAAATTTTTAATCCTTTATATTTAACTTCAAATAAATTCGTTAGCTCCGCTTCGGTAAGTCTCTTTGTAGACGGGTATAATAATTCCTCGTGTCGCAAAACATCTTTAATATCAAATGTTTTCGAAACTATTCTCGCAGGATTTCCTACTGCTAAGGCATAAGGAGGAATATTTTTGGTTACGAGGCTACATGCGCCTACTATTGCTCCACGACCAATTTTAACTCCAGGCAAAATCGTTACGTTTGCCCCAATCCATACATCTTCTTCAATTACAACGTCTTTTGACTTATCGTTAATATGTGATGCACCTAAAAGAAATTGCGGTATACCGACAGTACTAACATGGCTGTTAGAAATAATTGTGCACCCAGGAGCCAACACACTATATTTTTTTATAAATATTTTCTCTGTCGGTGAATTTATAAACTTACAATTATGACGGATTTTGACATTTTCCTCCAGAAAAATTCCATTAGGAGAGTCAACATAAAATGGATATTCTATGATTGTATTCCTGCCACAATATTTAAGTCTACCTTTGAGTATGATGCAATTCTTTATAAGATGTTTTACATTGCGTAACAATGCTATTATTTCTTGGATTTTCATAGGTTTTAAATATTTATGAGTTTTTGTGGAAACACAACGTAATACAAATCTTTTACAGATCTATATATTGCTTTTATTGTGAATCCGAGTTTATAAAAGAAATATATTCTCCAGCCCATCCTTTTTTCTGTTTCTATTGAAGGATAATGTTTTTCTTGACTAATTGTTTGGTTTATTTTATTGGTTGTTGTGGTATCTTCACAATTAGTGCCGCTACCATCAAACCCATTGTTGATAACAAGATTACATGAAGGACGAACTTGATATTGATTATGAATGATGTTGTAAATTGAGCTACAAACATCTCCAAATCTCTTATGATGTAATATCATATGACACATCATCCTATATAATATTGGTGAAACAAACCATATTTTAAGTCTTTTTGTTATATGTTTGAAAACATTTTCTACATCCATATATTTTACAGAATAATCCTTTTCTTTCAATGTCCAATGCCCCATACCCCAAGCTGTTACAAAAGGAGTTAATAAGACCTCGTATTTGTTTTTATATACGTTTGAAGGATTATAACCACATACACTACTAATAGTCAAATCATCTTTATATCTGCATAAACATAAATTCATGAATTCTAAAAAGTTTGGAGCGAATATATTATCATCTTCGGTCGATATATAACAATCATGCTCTTTTTGAATCATGTCCTTTAATGATGCATAGTTTCCATTAGCCCCCAATCCATAATTTCTTTCCCTTTTGATTACGGTTAACTTTTTGAAGCCTAAATCTCCACAATTATCAAGATAGTCTCTAATTTTTTTATATCCAGAAAGGTGCTCAGACCTTGATGGATAATCTAAACCAATATAAACCTCAGTATTTTCAGCTCCACTGCATTTAGAAAGAGACTCTAAACAATTTTTTAAATGTTCATACCTATTTAATGTAGGTATAATTACAGGTGCATAAATCATATAAGCTACAGATAAAAAGCGTTGTCACCATAGCAACATTTATTTTCAGAATGGCGTGTATGTTCTTATCTCACATTTTTCGAGGCAACAAGTTTTTCCTCTATTTCATTCTCCCCATATTGTTTTATAACCATACTGGATGAAGATGTGGCACATTTCGAAAAGTCTGGCATATTCCGCTTTACAACAGCACATGCTCCGATAAGACACTTTTTACCTATTTCTGTACAATCAAAAATTGTAGCATTCAAACCTACAAAACTTTGTTCACCTATGGAACTACCCCCGCCTATCATACTTTTTATGCCCAAAAAGCAATGATCGCCAAGTTTTACGTTTGATCCGCAAATACTTGAAGCCTTAAAATAACAATCGTTTCCCAATTCAACATCATTCATTATAACGACATTATCGTCAATGTACAAGTTGTCTGTATTTACCGGACATCTTACAATGGCTGTGGGCGAAATTATATTAGCCATATCAAATCCATTCGCTTTGCAATATTCATACAATATTCTTCTATCCCGGTTTAAATGATTCCATTGTACAGCGACAAACAACTTATAATCACAATCATGGCAATCTTCCCTTAGTGTTTCCAAAGAATACACAGGAAGACCTTGAAATTCGGACATCTTTTTATATGCAGAATTGACTGCAAATCCTATTATTTCATACAAATCATAGAATTTTATGAAATCAAATACTTGTATAGCGGTTGTACTAACACCTACTATAATCAACTTTTCTTTTGATTGTTTCTTCAAATGAGAATTTATATTTTCCATTTTCATTTAGTTCAATCTGACTTTTACTAACTTTTCTATTCTGCTGCAACACTCATCCATTTGCCCTTTTGTGTCAAAATGCAGAAAGATTATTCCGAGAGCCTTTCCAGCTCCGTCAAACACCTCGACCTTGTCGCCCGGCTTCTTGTAAATGACTTTACGGTAAACAAATTTTCTGACACTTTCATCAATCTCTATACCGCCGAAAATCCCGGCCTCATAGCTGTGCAAAACATAGTGCATATAGCAACCGGGAAGGGGATTTACAGCTTTGCCAACGAAATCCGGCGTTTCACCCATTGCAGCCTGGACATTTGCCTTAACCAAATCAATACCAAAGGCATCGCTTAATTGAATTGGTATCATGTTGCCACCAGCGCGTGGACCAAGTTCGAGGAAATGAACGTTATTATTCTTGTCGAGCAATATCTCAATATTCATCTCGCCGAAACGGATGTCAAGCGCAGTGATAATTCGCTGTAATTCGTCGTGAACAACAGCTTCCTGCTTTTTGTCCAGACCTGTTGGTCTTTTTTTCCCTATGGGAATTAAAGGACTCCTCTTCATATCCCTGAAACATTCCATCTCTCCGTAAAGGACAATTTTTCCGTCCCACACAAATATGTCACCTCCGATGACATAAGGATAGCCTCTTTGTATGAACTCTTCGACTAACAGGATTTTATTTCTTGAGTATTCATCGGCCCACAATATTGCCCTTTCTATCCCATCCCAACTATCAAGCATCGTGACCCCCTTACTTCCAGATGAATCCGTCGGCTTTACAACTATCGGGAAGTTGTAATCCTTGACCATCTCTTTCAATGTTTCAATACTGTCTGTCGGGCTGAATGTATGAAACTTAGGGCAGGCAAATCCGTTATCGTGCAGAAACCCACGCCACGGATATTTCAAACCAAGTATCTTCACACTTCTTGCCGGATTTGTCGGCAGGCCCAATCTTTCGGAAACTATCGCGGCTGGAAGTGCCGCAGGATCAGAAGCGTAAGCAAGTATGCCATCAACTTGTTCTGACTTCGCTATCTCGTAAACGGCTTCAATGTCCGTTGTGCTGGCGTTATAATATTTGTCCGCCACGTATTGTCCCGGGTTGTCCGGGAGGTAATCGCAAAGGACTGTATAATACCCTAAATCCTTTGCAGCATTGATTGCGACAACTTGCTGAGCCGAACCGCCCAACAATAATATCTTTTTCATACTTATTTAAGTATACTGTTTAAGATTCTTTCCACATCCTCGTCACTCAATGCATGGTGCATCGGCAAACAAATCACACTGGCTGCCATCTTATGTGCATTAGGCAAGTTGTCAGGCCGTGCGCTGTCAAGTCCCCTATATGTCGTAAATTCACTGATGAGCGGATAGAAGTAACGGCGGCCGAGAACGTTCTGCTCTTTCATCTTGAAATAAAGCTCATCACGTGTCATACCGTATTTCTTTTCGTCAACAAAGATGGGGAAATATGAATAGTTGTGACACACACCGGGCATATCGTCAAAAAATGTTATACCTTCAACGTTGCGGAGAGCCTCACGGTACTTTATTGCAACTCGATGGCGTGCTTCAATGGCGGTGTCAACCTGTTGCAAATTAAGCAGTCCGTATGCCGAGCGAACCTCGTCCATCTTGCTGTTAATACCCGGGCCTACCACGGTCGTCTCGTTGGCAAAACCGAAGTTTTTGAGATAGTCGATGCGCTTCTTCATCTTTTCATCATGCATAACCATCGCGCCGCCTTCTACTGTGTTGTACACTTTAGTGGCATGGAAGCTGAGAGTACTTAAATCGCCAGCGTTCAGGATACTCTCTCCATCGACCTCCACTCCAAAAGCATGGGCGGCATCGTAAATGACCTTCAATCCGTATTGGTCGGCTATTTCCTGTATTCGCTTGGTATCACATGGCTTTCCGTAAACATGGACAGGCATTATGGCCGTTGTCTTCGGCGTAATGGCCGCTTCAATCCTTTCTGGGTCAATGTTACCTGTTGCAGGGTCTATGTCAACAAACACGGGTTTTATGCCGTTCCACCAAAGGGCATGGGTGGTTGCCACGAAGCTGTAAGGCGTTGTGATCACCTCCCCGGTTATTCGTAAAGCCTGCAATGCAGTTATCAAGGGCAGCGTCCCGTTGGTGAACAGGCTTATGTACGGCACTTTCAGGTATGCGGCCAGTTCCTTTTCCAGTTGCTTGTGAAACGAGCCGTTGTTGGTTATCCACTTGCTTGTCCAAATCTGTCTGAGCATCCCGTTAAAGTCATCAAGATTTGGCAGCAACGGAGACGTTACTGTTATCAGTTTGTTGTCCATAAAAATTAGTTTATTATTGGTTCTCTTATTTTCTTCTTACTAAAGAAAGCAGCTCTTTAAGCTCCAAAAACTTAAATGCGTAGCTCGCCAATGAATAAAATGCCACGCCCAAAACAATACCGACACACAATTTTGCCATGTTGCCAGGCAGAAAACTGTTTACCGATAAAATTAAAGCAAACATAGTAAGGCACAATGCCATGGTAGGAAGCAGGTCGCGCATTTGCCTGAGAAAACCGACATTTATGAGCTTACCCGTATAGTATGTGTTTATCGCCAATGCAACGATTGAGTTGAATATCTGCCCATAACACATCACCACAAGACCGAACGGGGCGGTAATACACAAAACGGAAACACCCAAAATCTTTTTTATTATCTCCAAGCGCAGGAACAAGTCCGAACGTCCCTTGACTTGGAGGAGATTGAGGTTTATAGAATGTATAGGGTACCACATCATGCTGAAACATATTATCTGCAAGAGCTGTCCGCAGAAGCCCCATTGCGGGCCCAATATGATGTTTACAAAAGGTTGGGCGACGGATGACAGACCGATCATCAACGGGAAAATTACAAATGCAGAAAGTTTCAGGAACCTGCGGTAAATGTTCGACAAGCGTTCGTCGTCATCTTGTATCTCACAAAGTACAGGATACGTCACCCTCTGGATTATGCCCGTCAGGTTTGACGATGGAAATTCCGAAAATTGGTGTGCCCTTGTATAATGCCCGAGGCTTGATGCACTGAAGAGTTTTCCTATCACTATCGGGTAAATGTTCCTGTAAATGGTGTCGAGCAGGCCTGATGCCAATAGTTTTGAGCCGAACGAGAACAGTTCGTGGAAAGACTGCCAAGAATACACAAACTGAGGTCTCCATTTTGACAGTAACCACAGAAGTCCCGTGTTTATCCCGAGGTTTAACAGCTGTTGCGTAACCAACGACCATACGCCGAAACCATGGTAGGCCATCGCAACGCCCACAACGCCTGACGTGACAGATGCCGTCAATGCTGCCTTTGCCTGTGTCTTGAAGTCTACGTTTATAGTAAACAACGCCCTTTGCACAACTGCCAACGAATTGAACATTATTCCGAGGCATACCACACGCATGACCGGGCAAAGTTGCGGTGTGTCATAGAAATCGGCGACAAACGGTGCTGAAACGTATAATATGACATACAACAAAGTACTGACAACGATGTTGAAATAGAAAACGGTGCAGTTATCCACCTCTGTCCTGTCCCGCTTACGTATCAAAGCCTGCGAGAAACCGCTGTCGATAAGCGACTGTGACACGGCAAGGAAGATGGCAAGCATGCCGATGATACCGTAGTCGTGAGGCGTGAGCAACCGTGCCATCACTATCATTATCAGGAATTGTACGCCCTGAACGGAAAAACGTTCGACCGTACTCCAAAGTACGCCCCTTACGGCTTTTTGCTTTAATGTATTGGACATTTATTAATGTTGAACGGAGAATTTATTATTGACAAATTTATATTTCCTATTCTCCAAAATTGGATGCCGCGCCGTGTTTCATAAAAATCACCGCCCGTCAACTACAAAAGCTGTATGTATTCGGGCTGTACCTCTACGGCAGCGGCAAGGAGACTAGGAAGTTCTACGAACAGGCGCTTGATATGTGCCCCTTGGATTTTCTGCAAATTCCCTTCATATCCGTCCAGAGGGCCGCCTACGATACGCACTTTCCTACCTATCATATCGGAGGATATTTCTTCGGGCGTGTAATAACACGGATTTTCAGAGGACTGAACAGCATGGATGAAACGTTGCATGTCGCTTTCCCTGACCGTCATCGGGATTTTGTATCCGCCGCGCAGGTAACGATATTGCACGGTATTGTATTTCTCGACTATTGGGTCAACTGCCAGCCGAGTGCCATTCACAAAAAGCAGATCCTGAATGAAGGGCACTTCCTCCCGACAACGCCTCCCGTGCTTCACAGAAACTTTCCACACCATGGGTGTGAATACCTCCATCCCCAAGCCCTTGAACAGCTTGTATGCCGGTTGTTTAGCGTTGCACCGCTTAAGATCGCGCATGACGAACCATAGCGGACGGTCTTGTACAGGAGTATGAAAGTCGTTCATTTTTCAGGTACGGGCATCTTTTCTAATCCTGCAAGCTGTCGTAATCCACACGGCAACAAGCAGTTACAAAAACCAAGCTATTGACTTCTATTAAGTCCATAAGATTGTTCCATCGCCGTCACTACTCATAATAGCGTTTGTGTTGGTATTGAGTTTCATGACGTTTTTTGTCCGTCTCCTAATATGAGATGGATATTCTGCTGCAAAGGTAGTAAAAATAATTAAACATCAAGTGTTTTGACAAATTTATTTGCGCTTATTTTTCATGAAGCGGCAACGGATTAAGCAATTTGTTGACGGAATCTTTTTATGAAAACTTTGTAAAATATTGGTATTTAGCTGTTTCACAAAAAATATCCATCTCATATTAGGAGACGGACATTTTTTCGAAACAGTCATTTGCGTCAAAGCCCCTCCAAAATCATACGGTTTACTTTGTCCACTTCGCTTGACTTTATCGAGTCGAGGTAGATTTGTGTGGTCGTTTCCGAATCGTGCCCGAGGCCTTCGCTTATGACTGCCAACGGTACGTCCCTGCCACGTGCAATGGTGGCCCAACTGTGGCGCGTATAATACATTGACAATGACAGCGGCAGTCCTGCCTGATTTGCTATGTCCTTCAGAAGCCTGTTGATTTTCCTCATCTGATTCTGGTACTGCCTGCGCTCACTTCCGTCCTCACGGGTAATGATTGGCAGGAGATAACTCGTGCCGTTGGACTTGTACTTGTCTATGATGTCCTGCATCTGCTTGGTCCATTCTATCGTCATGAGCTGTCCCGTCTTCTTGCGGCGGTATGCCAGGCAGCCGTTGTTCAGGTCCGTCTTCTTCAGGTAAGCCATATCTATGAAGGACATTCCGCGCGTGCAGAAGCTGAACATGAACATGTCCCTCGCGAAATCCATATTTGGCTTTCGCGACAGGTCCAGGCCGTTGATTCTCTTGATTTCACTGAACGGTAAGCTCCTTTTCACAGTCTTATCTATACCGCAGTAGACGTTCCTGAACGGATGGCGGTCGAGTGTCAACCCCTTTTCTACTGCCAACTTGTAGTTGGTGCGCAAGATACGCATATAGAAAGAGGTGCTGTTGCGTGTCAGTCCGCACTTCCGCATCCATGCCTCGTAGAGTTCCATAAGCGCGCCATCCATCATGTCGAACGTCAGGTCACCCCCCTTACGAAAGTGTGTGAAGCTGTTAAGCATCGAACGGTATGTCTCGGATGAGCGCACCTTGCCTATCTGTTTCTTATGGCTTATCTGCCCCCGGATGAAGTTGAACACGCTGTCCATCGCGTCTATGCCAGACGAGAATCGGGCGGCGAGTTCGTCAAGGTTTAGTGTGACGGTTGCCTTTTCGTTTTCCTGCACCATCCGCTGCAATCTGTTCAGTTCCCACTGTAGGGCAGATTCTACCGAAACAAGGTGGGCGTAGCGTGACGAGGACGGCGTGGGCAGAGCTATCCTCCCAGCCTCGTCATCCCATTCCTCGGCGAAGATTTTATACTCGCTCGTTATCCTGCGCACCGCGCGTCCGTATATCAGTTGAAACACTATTGAGCCTTCCTTGCCCGGCGTTGTTGACGGCCTGAATTTTAGTTTTATAGATGTCATGGTCCAATGTTTTCTTGTTCTTTATATAAATGTCGGCGACAAATGCCACATTATTATATATTGGGGCAGAGCTATATCCCAAACCACCCATAGATTCTGCGCCAAACGATTTTCCGTTCTAAGCCAAACGATTTTTCAACCTGCTGAGATCGATTTTCGGATGTACTGACTCCGTCTTACGTACTCTTTCATACTGTCCCCCCCCACTCTACCTCCCACAAACAGTTTCTCGCCCGAAAAGGTTCGCTTCCTTCAGACCTCTTCTGTACCAACGTTTTAAGGTGAACTTTCTACCGTACAATCCTTCACCGGGATTTCACCGGAAAACGGGTCGTCCGCATAAAACTGTTTTTAACAAATTTGCAGTCGCATTGGTTTTCAGCACGTTACGGTGAAGGGCTTGACAAAGGCTTTTTCATGTCGTATATTTGCAAACGAGAAAACACCGAAAACACAAAGCCTAT